>Ga0209986_10001928_pt1 | contig 19516 bp, 18 predicted proteins | sample BlataG_FD_183168 | JGI IMG/M metagenome (GOLD analysis project Ga0209986, IMG submission 183168) | Deep subsurface microbial communities from Black Sea to uncover new lineages of life (NeLLi) - Black_00105 metaG (SPAdes) (version 2) | ecosystem: Environmental > Aquatic > Marine > Oceanic >... | reverse complement strand
CTAAATCTATCTCCCTGCACACCATGGCTACTATGCCAAGGTGATCCATGTTTTTACTGCTATACTCTACCGAGTTCGTTGGTCCATCTGCATACGATGATATTATCTGGAACATTATAACTCAGAAGGTCGATAGGAAATGTACCCTATTTAAAGTTTATGTATCAAAATCAAAATTTAGCAATGATTTATATCAACATGTGCGGAATATGGGATATATATATGTAGTAAAATCTTGTGTAACTTAACTGGAGGATAGAAGATGATTACAGAATATGTCGAAGCGGCGATGTCAAAAGCGAGGTATGAGATTATTGAGGATGAAGAGCCATATTATGGAGAAGTGCCAGAGTTGGAAGGAGTGTGGGCGACTGGCAAAACACTGGAAGAATGCCGTAAGAATCTGGCTGAAGTTATCGATGGATGGATTATAGTAAGACTGAGGAAGGGTTTACCCCTCCCACCAATAGGGGCGTATAAAATAGAGGAATTGTCAAAGGTGGAAGTCAGTGCCTAAATCAAAGCTCTCTCCCGTTTCCTGGATAGAATTGGTGAAGCGACTTCGCAAACTTGGTTTTGATGGACCTTATCAAGGAGGAAAGCACCCTTATATGCTAAAGGATAATCTGGTTCTAACCATTCCAAATCCGCATCGGAAAGAGATCGGCATTGACCTCCTCTCTCGAATCCTGAAGCGCGCTGGAATTACCAGAGAAGAATGGCTTAAATCTCGTTAATCCTGCATTTGCTCAATAAGAGGTGGAAAATCTTAAACCTGGCACTATCAAAAAATATAGTGATTTTCAATAGAAAAATCGATGTGCCCGTTAATGCACGAAAAGGAACTGTATCCGGCAGTGGAAAGATTCTTGAGGTTCAAAACTTTCGACTCGTGGCTTAATATACACTGGAGGGTCTATTGATCCAGGTTACGAAGGTTGTTTATGGGTAAGCATAAGGAATATGGCTCCACGGTATGAAGAAATAGAATATGGACAACCAATTGCCTCAATTCATCTCATTAAATTTAAAGAAGGTAGAGAGGTTATAAAAGGTTACGCTGAAGAACATGGGCGAATAGATACATTATCAAAGGATAGAAGACCACCAAAACCAGAACGGACATTATATGATTGGATTAAGATAAGCAGCAGATTGGATGAAATGCATTCTGAAATAGGCAAAGTTGGAGCAAATGTTGATCACATACGAGGTTTAATACACGGGGTCTTCTATGCGGCAATTGCTGGAATTATAGCAGCTTTGGTAGTAGGTATAATAATGTTTCTAATAAAGCTTTTGATCTGACTTTTATTTTAGTTGTATGAAAACAGAGCGAGGATGTTTTTGAATTAATCCGGTTTACTATTCAATATCCCTTTTTCTGCTGTCATTCGATTATCCTCTAAGTTCCCAATTAATAAATAAGGGAAAAAGGCCGGGGCTGGGATTCGAACCCAGGTCTTGGGATCCACAGTCCCAAGGGATACCTCTACCACACCCCGGCATTTTTGTTCAGCTACTTTTATAACCACAGATTACACAGATTTTCACAAGATTTTTTATTTTTCATTATTTTTCCCTTCTGTGCTAATCTTGTGTAATCTCGTGGTTTCTTACCTCTGCTATACAAGTATAAATTAGTGTATAAAATCTTTGTGAAATACAATAAAAACGTGAAGAGGTTTGTCAAAAGTGGAAAAAATAGGAGAGGTGGAATTAGGATTACAACCTGTCATAGTGGGCGTAATGAAAAGTTTGTCCATCCGCGAGGCGAAACGCGCGGCGAAGGAAAGCGGAGCTGACGTAATAGAGTTGAGAATAGACCTTTTGGAAGGCGAAGAAAAAAGCGTAGAGAAGGTAAAAGAATTCGTTGCGATGCTGATGAAAAATTCTCACCCGTCAATACCAATAATCGTGACAAACAGGAGAAAAGAAGAAGGTGGCGCTTTTGTAGGCACGGAAGAAGAACGAATTGGTATGCTGAATGGCATCCTCGAAACTGCTGAGATAGACGCGGTGGACGTCGAATTTTTTTCTCCCGCAGAGCGGAAAAGCGAGATAATAGAAAAGGCGAAAAGTCGTCACATACCTGTTATTTTCTCTTTCCATGATTTCCAGGGCATGCCAAGCCGTGAAGACATATTGAGAATCATTGCGAGTATGTACGAGGAAGGAGGAAGCATTGCAAAGATTGCGGTGACGCCGAAGACGCTAAGCGATACTTTGCTTTTGCTCGACATAACGCATAGGGTATCAAGCGAAGGGAAGTTGTTAGTGACTATCGGAATGGGACCCGTAGGGCGACATCTGCGAGTGATTGCACCTCTGTATGGGTCTGCATTGACTTACGGGTTCATAGAAGGCGAGGAAGAGGTAGCACCCGGTCAATTAAGTGTGAAAGAGCTAAGAAGCATAATAAAAAAATTCCAAATCCCAAGCACCAAATAAGCCCTTACAGGGCTTGCGGGGTCGTGGGCAGAGCCCACGGAAACAAATCTAAATATCTAAATTCAAAGTTCAAAACAAAAAAGAAGTTGATGATAAAACTTTTTTCTAAAAAGTTTCATGCGCAAGCATTTTCAGTAAAGTTTTTGCGAAGCAAAAACTTTATTTCTAAACGAATTTATTGATTCTATGCTCTTCATTCCCCGAAATCCCAATATCCTACCTATTTCTTCCCGATACTGCTTCTCCACCTTTACACCCTCGCACTCCAGCCTTGCAGACAATTTTTTGTTGAATCTCTTCCCCGCTCTGTCATAGTCAGTTAGAATAGCAACCTTCCTGTGTCTGCTCCTCAGATAATCAACGAAATCGGCATAAGAGAACCCCGAGGAATACGTCACTATTTCTTTCGTAATGCCTATTCCCTTCAACGCTTCCTTATCATGGGCGCCTTCAACGACGACGGCATCTACAAAATCGTCCATTTCTTGAACCACGCTCTCCAGTTCCAGATAAGCTTCGTAATCCTCCTTTCGCATTGCTTTATTTGTTTTGTTCATATCCATGATTACCATTCCATTTATATAATCTCCTTTTTATATAAACTAAAATAGCAAATAGAGAGGTAGGTGAAGAGATTGAGCTACTGGTTGGGGTTAGGGGTTGCCTTTCTTGCTCTGGCGGGCTGTTTTATAGCGTTCTTCTATCTAACGAATCTATTTGTGAGCGGTTTAGGCTCTCTTGCCAAACGTTTCAACGTGCCTGAATCAGTTGTGGGTGCTTCGGTGGCGGCAATTGTAAGCAGTGCACCGGAAATGGGCGCTTCGGTTTTCTCTGTTGTGGAAGGGCATCCTGATATTGGCATAGGGACAATCGTTGGCTCGGCAATCTTTAATATCTCTTTATTACTTGCCTTCTCCCTCTGGGTGAGAAAATGCGTTCTCGATGAGAAAGTGCTCAAAAGGGATGGTGCATACTACCTCTTCGTTGTGATAGTCACGATAGTAACGATTATGGACGGTGTTTTGACACGTTGGGAGGCACTAACCTGGTTCTTGCTTTACGTTATCTATTTCATCTGGCTTTTCAAAGATGCGATTAACGGGAAGTTCGTGCCCAAAGAGGAGTTCAAGTATGTTCCAACAAAGAAAGCGATTTTTTATACTGGCATAGGAATTGTCGGTATAGCCTTGAGTGCGGATATAATGGTGAAATCAACGATTTATGTTACGGGTACTTTAGGTTTATCCGAATCGCTTTTCAGCTTGATTATTATAGCGATTGCGACTTCGATTCCAGACCTTTTCGTGTCCGTGCAAGCTTCGCTGAAGGGAATGGGGAGCTTAGCGGTTTCCAACGCAGTCGGGAGCAATATTTTCGATATTCTGGCTGGGATAGGATTGCCTTTCAGTTTCGTTGCCGTAACGCATATTCATGGAAGTATAGGGCTATCTGCTTTCTATCTTTTATTATCTGTCCTCGTCTTCTTGGGCGTAATCATATTCAGGAAAAGTCTGGGCAAAAAAGAGGCTTGTGTGCTGGCTGCTGTCTATGTCAGCTATCTTTTTATTATGGTTCTCTGAGTTTCGATAAAATTTATCTTATCCTGGAGTTAAAAAATTATAGATGAAAAATGTTGGAGAATTGGAACGTGTTGGCGGTAGGGGAGAAGAATACCGAGGGTGAGTTATTAGCGGAATTGGAAGAAGAAGGCGAGTTTGAGCGTTCCGGTTTTAGCGGCGTGTTGATAGGAAGCGTGGGGGATATAGTGGAATTTCTGGAGGAAGCGGAGAATAAGAAGTATGCGCATTTAAACCGGGTAATTCCCATTGATGATGCGTTCTTTGTCTCGCCCGACAACTTAATAGAGATACTGAAAAGGAGAATAGAGCGGTATATAGACGAAATCGAGCCTGGTGATACTTTCGGATTCCGGGTTGAGAGAAGAGGGATGAAAGAAGATATTTCCAGCCAGAAGGTGGAGCGAGAAGTTGGCGGATATTTTTACGACCTGGTGGAGAAGATACACGGAAGGAAGCCAAAAGTGAACCTTAAGAACCCGGATAAGCTGATAGCAGTAGAGATAGTAGGGAATAGATGCGGGATTGGTTTTATCACAAAAGAGATGCGCGAGAAGTATAGCGTGATAAAAGTGAAATAAAAATGAAAAGAGTAATGACCATCGGTGGTTCGGATTGCAGCGGTGGCGCAGGAATACAGGCAGATATAAAAACGTTTTCTGCACTGGGTGTTTATGGCACATCGGTACTCACCGCCATCACCGCACAAAACTCGTATGGCGTGCAGGCGACGCATGAAGTGCCCGTTGAGCTCGTGGAGGCACAGATGGAATCCATTGTGAGCGACAAGGGACTTGGCGTGGATTATGCGAAAACGGGTATGTTGCATTCCTCTGCAATGATAGAAGTGGTAGCGAAGGAACTAAAGAAGTATAAAATACCTTTTGTGCTGGACCCCGTGATGAAGGCGGGCTCAGGCGGTGTTTTGCTCGAAGATAACGCTTTAAACACGCTTATCGAGCTTCTTATTCCTATTTGCGAGGTTGTAACGCCAAACGTTCCCGAAGCCCGCTTTATTTCCGGTATTGCGGTAAGGAATAAAGAGGATGCGAAGGAAGCTGCACTCGAAATACATAAAATGGGCGCTTCGGCAGTAATCATAAAAGGTGGGCATCTTGAGCATGAAATAGCAGCCGGGAAGGCAACGGATTTGATATACGATGGCGAATTCGGGGAAATAAGTAGCGAGTATATAAAAAGGGAAAAGGAAAAAATAGTGCACGGAGCTGGATGTTCTTTTTCCGCTGCTCTGGCTGCTGAACTCGCGAAAGGTAACAATTTGCGAGATGCCGCAGTATCTGCAAAAAGGTTCGTGCACGATGCCATATCGGGTGGTGAAGAAGTGTCTAATTTGATAGTGGTAAACCAGGCGCAAGGGTTGCGGAAAGACGCCGATAGGTATTTCGTGCTGGAAAACGTAAAAGAAGCCGTCAGGATGCTGAAAAACACGTCAAACTTCAAAAATATTATACCTGAGGTTGGAACGAACATAGGTATGGCAATAGAGTGTGCAGAAAGCGAGTTCGACGTTGCGGCTGTGGATGGTAGAATAAATCCTACGAAAGAGGGGATACACGCAGGATTCGTGGATTTCGGCGTGAGTAGTCACGTAGCAAGGATGATATTGGCGATGATGGAGCACGATAAAGAGAGAAGAAGTGCGATTAACGTAAAATATTCATCGGGAATAATAGAAGCATGTAAAGAGTTGGGGATGAGAGTTTCTTCTTTTGAAAGAGGAAAAGAACCGACAGATGCGAGAACGATGGATTGGGGCGTAAGAGAAGCGGTAAGAAACCTTTCCTTAGAAGGAAAAGCACCTGACGTGATTTTCGACCTCGGTGCGATTGGGAAGGAGCCGATGGTGAGGATATTTGGTAATACTGCGGTGGAAGTAGCGGGAGAAGTGAAGAAGATTTTGGAGAGGGTAGTGAGATAATGGAGATGAGAAAAAATCTATTTACAAATAAATTCCAAGCACTAAATTTCTAAATTCACATCTCGCAGTGCTTGAACCTCCACCTTGCCCATCCTATAAACCTTCGTTAGATTCTCAGTATGAATCAATTTCTTTCTACCTTATACCTTGCCTTCTCCTCTCGCTTTCGCTTTGCATCTCGGATAAAACATTCTTCTTTAATAGCATACCAAGCATGAGCTTGAGCCCAATAATGCCCGATAAGTAACGCTAATAGCACGATGAGAATAAAAATGACAGCCAGCGCAATTCTCATACCTAACCAGCACCAGCCAGACGTAAAAAACCACTGGACTAAGGGAGATATCCCCTCATTCGGTATCACTCTTTCAATTAAGATAGAGGCCATAATACCTAATGAAGCGGCCAATACACTTATACCTATTACAAGATCTCTCGAGGAGGTCTTTATTCTGTCAATTCTGCTATCACAAATTTTTGTGAACGCTTCTACTTCATCTTCATCTAAACCTTCAAAGCCCTCAAAGACCTTCTCTCTAATTTTTTCCGTTTCATCCCAAAAACCATACCAGAGAAATCTCAGGTTAACCCAGTTATACCACGGCTTATTTATTTTTTCTCCACATTTTTCCAATAGCTCTTCCGCTTTCATATCAATATTTTTCTTTGTTTTAAAATATTTAAAGTTCACTTAATGAAAATAGAAAAGTTTCCATACCGTCAAGATAGGCTTGGATAAGCATCAGCAAACCACCCGCCTATTCACTTCTAAACATAAAATGGATTGAAGGGGATAGAGCAATTTATTGGATAATCTTGGTCATAAGTGTAGTGGATATACACCACATTTATTAACCTTTCCTTTTATGGTTTATGGTGCATTTTTTCAGGCATTGGCTCGTTTTCCTACCTGGAAAAAACTGCATTATTTATGGCTTCACAAGACTAACTTGACGCTATGGAAAAGTTTATAGGTGATGAATACAAACGATAAAATTGGAATGTTCATGTGTTTAATCCAGAATGATAAGCTTTGAAAAATGAGATAAAAGGTGAAAAAACATGCGTAAAATCACTTTCTTTTATGTCATGGTATTGATTTGCTTTGTGTTATGTATAACTAATCCACCTGCTTCTGCTGTTTCAAACTTTGATGTGATAGCAGAAAATGGAGAACGCGAGATTGCTTTTATAAATGTGACACGGTGGACCAATTTCACAGAAGTTCATCCAATAGTTTTCGGTGAAAAAATCCAGCCATTTAATATAGGTCTGGTATATTCAAGCCCAATAATTCCCGCATATGAAAAGAAGATGTATGTGCTCGTAGATGAAGCGGTTTATACGGATATAGAGGCATATCTATATCAGTATGCACATGATGTTGAAAACGGGGATAACCTATCGGTATTCATATATTCGGGAACTTGGGGGACTCCAGAAGATATAAGGTCGTTTCTAAGAGAAGGTTATTCCGGTGGTTTAGTAGGGGTTTTTCTGGTGGGGGATATACCTGCTGCTTGGTATGAGGGGAATATACATTGGTATGAAAAATTCCCTACCGATCTATTTTATATGGATATTGATGGAAATTGGATTGATGAGGACAATAATGGCACATATGATAATCATACCGGAAACGTAACACCAGAGATATGGGTTGGTAGATTAGATGCAACAACTTTATCTGGTGACAAAAAATCGCTATACAGTAACTATTTCGAGAAGAACCTTCGGTATAAGAACTTGACCTTTTATTTGCCTAATCGTGCTTTAGTGTATCTTGATGATGATTTTGCAGTGTGGGCGGATTATGCCGATACAGAAGTAGGCGTATTGTACGATAATAGAGTCCTTGTAAAAGATAAGAACATAACAACTCCTGAAGATTATAAAAATAGACTTACACAAGGCTATGAGTGGGTATCGCTGAGTGCACATGGAGGATGGATCGATCCTTTAGATATACGAGAGTTAGACCCACATGTTTTCTTTTATGCTCTCTTTCAATGTTGGGCTGCTAACTTTAGAGTGGAAGACTATGTTAGTGGGTGGTATATTTTTACTAACTATGGTCTGGCAGCAGTTGGATCAACAAGCTCAGGAGGTATGCTGGAGGGGCAATTCTATTACAATGCACTTGCTGAAGGAAAGAGCTTCGGGGAGGCTTTTAAGGAATGGTTTATAAAAGCAGATGAGGAAGTAACAAAAGAGAAAAGCCATTCCTTTTTCGTTGAATGGTGTTCTGGGATGGTGTTACTTGGTGACCCTACACTTAAGCCAAAGCTTTCAGGAAAAATTCCTAGAACATGGTATGTAGGTGATGAAGGAGTTGAAGCGAATTTTACAAGGATACAAGATGCTGTAGATGCTGCAAGTTCTGGAGACACGATAATAGTAAAAGATGGGACATACACCGAGAATGTGAATTTTACCAAATCTTTAATAATTCGTTCTGAAAATGGCTCTGCTAATTGTATTGTTCAGGCAGCAAATTCAAGTGACCATGTCTTTGATGCGACTGCGAATTATGTGAATATAAGCGGGTTCACAGTTAAAGGAGCAACAGAATGGTTATATGCTGGAATATGCCTCAGTGGCGTAGATTATTGCGATATATCTGACAACACTGCCCTGAACAACACTGTTGGCATTTACTTGTATGGAAGTAGCAACATCGTATTAAATAACAACACCGTCTCGTTCAGCTATAATAATGGCATCTGTTTGTGGGGAGGTAGTAACAATACATTGAATGGCAACACCGCATCAAACAATTGGTGTGAAGGCATCCGCTTGGGGTATGGTAACAACAACATATTAAATAAAAATTGTGCCTTGAATAACTCGAAGGGCTTTGATTTGTGGGAAAGTCAGAACAACGTATTAAATAACAATGTTGCCACAAACAACGATTATGGCATCTATTTGCAAGAAAGTGACTACAACACTATTTACCTTAACGACTTCATAAACAACACTGATAACGTTGATTCTTACAATTCAACTAATCTCTGGAACTCTACATCAAAAATAACTTACACCTACAATGGAGGCACCGGCATAAACTACATGGGCAACTATTGGGATGATTACAAAAGAAAATATCCCGGTGCTGAAGAGATAGGTGGAACTGGAATTTGGAATATGCCTTACAGCCTAGATTCAGACAATGATAGTTATCCGTTAGTGGAGCCTTGGGAGAATTACTTTGCAACAATCGAAAATAATTTTGATACGGGTGCACCAGCTAATCCGTACCCGAGCATCTTCGGCACGCACAATGGAACTATAACGCCAAACAAAACGATAACTGTGAGCAAACTTTACACATATCCATGCGCAGGAACAGGCGGACATACCGAATACGCAAGAATATGGAACAATTCTGGATTGAATGCAACTGCAAAATGGAATGGATACAAAGGAGATTGGCACAACATCACCTTTAACAAGACCCTTGCGCTGTACAAAAACAAAACTTACAACTACACCATTCGCACAGGCTCTTATCCGCAGATTCACCATACACCCACACTGCCAACAGCGAACGGATGGATAAACTGCACTGAATTCACAGATGCAAATGGAAAAAAATACGATGATTGGATACCAGCGATTAAGTTGTTTTACTAAATATCAAATTCCTCCAATACGCCAGGATTACGTTAAAAGGGTTTAGAAGGGGAGTTACACGGATTTTCACAAGAATATTATTTGATTACGCATCCCTTCTGGAGTCTTAACCTCTACAATTGTTTTTAAACGTCTCACACACCCACCTAAATTCTTACCTTGGAAAACCTTCCTAAGTCCGTTGACAAATTCTTGCTCATCCTTTATTTTTTTGTCTATCTCCCCTCTATTCTCATAGTAATAGGACAGGGCATCGTGTATTTGTTGGAGCGTGAGGTGAGGATGAGCACTGATTATCTCGTCTGGCGAATGAACCAGATATTCGTACTCGATGACTATATCTACTACACGTGTTCTAGTGCCTTTAATTACAGCACCACCACCGCTTATTCTTTCATCGTGAATAACATAAGGATGGCTTCTTACTTCTTGCATGATAATCAGTTTATCTTTTGTATATAAATAACCTTATGCGTTGGGATTTGAATCGTGATTTATTCCTCCTTCTTTTTGCGAAGCAAAAACTGCGTAAGCGTTTTTTTGGTAAAGCTTTTTACGTAGTAAAAAGGTTTATCGGAAACCCCTAATTCTATCCGCAATCGTCCTTATCTCACTTGATAGCTCATTCAAACTCGCTCTTATCTTTATCAACTCTCTTGCCGCACTCCGCTTCTCGTCATCCTCGCTTCTCGCGAACTTCGTTGATATTGCATTGATTGAACTCGATTTCTCATCTATTTTTCCCGACGTATCATCCAACTCCGCTGAAATCTGACTCACATCCACTCCTTTACCCCCACCTCTCGAAGCATACACGTACACGAATACCGAACCCAACATCAAGCCCAACATTACCGACAGGATGACATAAAGCGTGAGTGGAGGCGGCTCAGCCGCGACCGAGAGCTCCTTATAATGCCCCGATAGTTCAGATGCCCAACCTGGATGTCCTTCTTCATACAACTTCCGTATCTCCTCTTCCAACCCAGTTGGACCAATCTTACCCCTTGCCTCTTCTAAATTATCATCCATCTCGCTCTTCGCCTGCTGAATTCCTTCATTCGTCGAGTAGAACTCCATTGTCGGCTTTAAGTTCTGTATAATAGTTTCTAATGTCGCTTCATCCCTCATCGTTCCAACAGTTAATTTGAGATACACTTCACGCTTTCCAATTCCATCAATTTCTTTGTATGCTACGAACCCCGGCTCTTCTACTGTTTTTATTGGCTTTGGAACCTCTCCGGACAATATCACCTTTGGAACCATGCGCTCATGCTCCTCCTTCCCCTTCCACACTATCACCTCTGCCGAATGATAGATGTCGTCTCCGAACTTCCATTCCGGGTTCTCCATATTTGTCTCCAGTTTTAAGACATAATCATCTAAAATGTGGACCTTTTCAATCTTACTCACATATATGTTGAATTCGAGCCGGGTGCCTTCAAATTGGTCGCTATTCAAAAACACCTCGTATGTCTGCTTACTTCCCGTCTCCAAATTGAGGACATACGACTCATCCTCATCGAGCCTCAACACATCCTGGGCAGATGCGAGTCCAACGAATAAGAACAAAAGTGCGAATGACAAAACTACGAGTGAAATAAAAAATAAGTGCTTCATGCTCCTCCGCCTCCTCTTCCCATATTTAGTGACAAATCAGGCAGCTCTATATCCTTCCCCTTTCTCTCTTCAACAATTCCGGCTTCCGCTTCTAATCCCCCCGCTTCAGTTATCTTTTTCAGTTCCTTTAATGAGGATAACATCATTGCAAGCGGACCGCCCATCTCTCTTATCCCCTTTGCCGCCTTCATACTATCCTCGCGTATCTTCGAAATCTCTGACTCCGCCTTTGCTATATGCCTTAACACGCTTGAGGTGGTATCTTCAGAAGGTATCTTGCCGATAAAACCCATCGCTTTTTCAATCACCGATTTTATGTCATCACTGAACCTGTTCGAGAGGTCTTCAATCCTGTCAATCAATATCTCCATATTCCGCGCGGAGTCGTCTATCATTTTAAGCATTTTATCCGCTTTATCTTCACCCGGTGCCCCGGCTTCTATCCCTTTTAATTTGGATGTCAATTCATCAAGCTCGTCTTTCAACTGTGTAAATCCTCTTCCCGCTTCTTTCGTCCATCGCTTCACCTTTTCCATGCTTTTACTTGCGTTTTCCAGTCCATGAACCAGCATCGTAAAATTCGCTATCGAGTAGCTCTCCGGGTCAGGAACTCGCACGTTTTTTATATCCTCTGCCATATCCAAGCCGGTTAGCAAATCGTCAAACATCTTCAAGCACTGTGCCAGCACGATGGGAACGTTATTCCAGATTGCTGCCTTCTCTATTATTTCGTAATTCTCCCAGTAATGCGTCACCATATCTCTGTTTTTTTCCTCTATACCCGGTGTGTATGGTATCCCGGAGATTATGGAGAATGGTTTGGGGGTGCCGTAGAAAAGAGAATGATGTCTTTGCAACTTAGCGAAATCGCTTTCCTTGTATGCTTTCTCCAGCCATTCCAGTTCACGAAGTCTTGGCGGAAGCCCGGGACCTGGTGCCCAGGGTTGAACGCCAATCATAAGCGTGTACATGGCAAAGCTGTGCGCACGTGCCGGTGTATCCAATTTCAGAACGTCAGCATCCTTTGTAAATCTTTCTGTCACCATGCTCTTAAATGCGCCGCCACCAAGCCTCGCATCATCGAAATTATCCGCCCTCGTGCTCAATACCGCGATGAAGTGCCCGAACTTCTCCTCCTCGTTCACCACGTTCCCCTGCGTATCCAACGACAGGAATCCGTAATCGTGGAGAATGTCTATATATTTTGACGTCATGGTATCCTCGATGGAATGCCGGTAGTTTACCATCGGGTTGAAAATGACGTCGCCCTCGTTAATCGGCGAATGCGTCCACCTGAAGTACTCCTCTTCGCGGTCGAGCTTTTTCATAATCTCAAAGAACGAGAGATTTTTCAGGTCTTCTCTGCCCTTCTTTAAGCCCCTTATCTCATCTTCCGATAACTCTATCTGATGATAACTTCTCGTGTTCAGCGGCGACGTTATCTCCCGGAGAAGTTTGTTCTTAAGCGCCTCAAGCCGTTCTAAATTCCGCTCCGACAGTCGCTTCCCCTCTTCCGCATCGCTTGCCCTTATCTCGAGATTGAACACCTCCTCCTTCAAACCCGATAATTTCTTCTTCGCTCTATCCAGTTTCGCCTTTGCATCCGCAGTTGCAGCCACGTTCACGTGAGAAAGCATTCCTGTCGCTGATTCGTAACCATCTATTTCTCGCTGAACGTCCCTTATCCTGCCCTTGAACCGTTCCAATTCCCCCCTTTCTAATTCTATTTTACCCCTTATATCCGATATTCTCGCCTCTATCTCTACCAATCTTTGTCTAACCACCGGTATCTCATCCTCGATGTCATAATACAAAAATAATTTATCCGTAGGAAATACGCACTCGTAGTAACCAAGCGAATCAAACCTGTTTTCGTAACCCCTTGCTCTGTTCTGAAGGTCATTGAGGTCGAGCCACTTGCCTTTCGTTTCCACCGTTCCACCCGGAAGGAACCCGAGGTCGAGAAGGAACCTTGGTATCGCCCTTTCCAATTCCTCATCACGGTTCTGCCCTTGGAGGTCTCTGCCAAGAAGGAAGAACAATTTGAATGGATTAGAATAATTCTTGTCATCTATTATGACGTCCTCGGTATGGGACATAAGGAAATGAAGTTCTTTCATCGCACCGAGGGCGTTACCTGTCGGAAGCATGGCTTCCTTGCTCGAAGGGAGAATACCAATCCCGAACATCACCGGCTCAGATCCAAACTGTTTTGAAATCCAATCGCGTATGTCTATTGCAACGTCGAGCAGCATGCTTGACCCCGTTCCTCCGCCGAATGCGCACACCATCACTATAAAGAAGTCCTTACCCCCGGTTCTGTTCCTCAACTCAGATGCCGCAGAACCTATCGCACTGAATATCCTTTCTCGATGCACGTTATACATCGCCCTTCCGTATATCCGATGCTGTCCACACCCCGCGCCGGCAGCCGAAAGATAAGGGTCCGGGAGCCATCTATTGGTGTTCTTCATTAAAATCGTATCCGGTCTGTTGAGAATTATCTTCTTCCGCTCTTCCACTTCGCCGCATGCGTTTGCTGATGCCTGGTCGGTATCTATAATCAAAAACTCCTCATTCTTCGGCGCTTTCCCGGTTCTGACCTTAAGCATTCTCAATATATTATTTACGATAATGCTCCCCTGCCCGCCAATTCCAATGATAATCCTATTTACCGTATCTTCTCCCTTTTCCATCCCTTAAACATCATACCTCCCGTAATTGATCAATACCTTGTGGGCCATATAAATCCTAAACCCTAAATCCGAAATCCTAAACAATACCAAATTACCAAAATTCCAATGACAAAAACAGCAAAAGCGTTCTTTGGTAAAACTTTCTTTAGAAGGGTTTGTTTTGAATTTTGGAATTGTAATTTGTAATTTGTTTCCGTGGGCTCTGCCCACGACCCCGCAAGCCCTGTAAGGGCTTATTTGGTGCTTGTGATTTGGGATTTTCATGTTTATACCTCCTTCTCTTTCGATTCGTAATCCTCCATCTTCGTTTTTATCGCGCTCATCTCATCGCCGAAATGCTCTATTTCCATATTACTCCCTCTTATATCGCTTTCAATCCCTGCAACTGCGCTATCTATACTTTTTGCCGCAGAAACAATCCTCCTCGCTTCCTTTTCTCCCTTGAACCATACCGCGACACTAAATAATCCTAATGTGACCCCCGCTGCCACTGTAACGTATATCACGATAGAAGAAGCCGAGTCGGATAAAGGAATCTTATCCCGGGTTTCAGTCAACGCAAAGGCGATAACGGCGAATATTACGCCGATGACCGACATAAGAAGAAGCATCTTGCCCACCTTTAACTTTACCAGCATCACCACTACCTCCAGAACTAACAGCATAATAACAATCAGTATTCCAATACTCAGTGGTTCCATGTCCGAGACCTCTTCCCCTTTAATTTAATGTATCAATATTAATAACTTTATTAAATATATTACTTTGCTTTTATATTCTTTACGCTTTTATATACTTTAACCTCTCGGTGTCATATACCCATCTCGAATGAGCATCAGAAGCTAAAAGCCTGTATCTGTGAATAAATCCCCGGATGTCCGATTTTGACATTGACTTTAGTTCCTCAATCTCGCCCATCTTATCGCGTGCCCAATGTTCCACGGGATAGAGTTCCGTTGTCGGATTCTCCTTCGCTATTTCTCCCTCAATCTCGAATATCTTGTTATAAACCGTCTCCAGAGCGGCTATGGATTTTATTATGAGCGCATCTCCACACGCCCGCAGCCTCCCCATCTGTGAAGGCAACGTGCACGCTTCTATGCTTTTACTTATCTTTTCTACCTCTTTTTTATCCTCTTCTTTTTCCAAATCCGAGATTTCCACTACCACGTTTGTCAACTCAAGCGCGTGTTCTTTATACCTCTCAAACGCATCCTTTAGCACCCCAATCAATCGTTCAATCATGCTCTTCAATACGTTTGATGCGTTTTCGTAGTTCCCATGCTCTATGCTATGCTCGACAATTTTTATATCTGTTCTGATTCTGGACGTGTCTGCATTTGCACTCTCTCTCGCTTCCACTTCCAAACTATTTGCATCCCGCAAACATGTTCTCTGCGTTTCTTCCAGGATTGAAGCAACTTCATTCATAAACAGGGATAGCTCAAGTGAATCCTGCTCAACACCTTCGCTCTCTCTTATCTTGGATTCTATACTCTCTATCTGACCTCGTATATTCTCATACCCTGCGTTTTCAAGCTCTTTTACCGCTTCCAAATAATCGCTGCATTTTTCTATCACACGTGAATAAAGGACGACCCCCTGCCTGCCTTTTATGCCCTCGAACATCTTAATCACCCATTCAACGTCTGCAAAAACTACTTTCCTTAGCTTCGCTCTGTCCATTCTTATCCTTCCATTTACCGCGCAGCCCAGCTCAAATAAACCCTCCTTTACCTTCTTCAAATCCGCACGGAATTCCTTCGTGCTTATCGCGTATTTATCTTCGAAATCGTATAAACTACGCATTTGTTCTACATACCGATTCGCAATTCCCTCGATGTCCCGCTCCATCACCTTCTCCTTTACGCTTCTCCGCCTTACCGTAACGAGGTATCGCACTAAGAACGCCGCCACTATTGTTGCAGGGACGAAGAAGATTATAAAGGTTATTGCATCGTCATGCCCGGTATTGAAAAGAATGAAGATGCCGAGAGCGATTAATGCTAAATGCGCTAATGGAATAAGTATCCTATACCCTTTCATACGCAAGCCCCCTTATCTCCCGCAATCTTTCCAAGTGGTCAAACTTATACGTGAACAAATTGGTTATCGCTACGATATTTCGGTTTGTAGTGGACACAGCCAGATGGCACTCTTTTGAATGCGAGAGCATGAATTCCTCTATCTGCTCTCTATCCACACTCTTACTTCTAATATAATATTTCGGCACTCGAAGGAAGGATACGCTCTTCTCACTGCCTATCGGTGCATCAGAAACGCTGAGCTTCTCCAAAGAAACACGAAGAAGCGTTCTAAGGTCAAGCGGTTTGTGCCCCAGAAAAGGGACAATATAACCCCACAATCCTTTCGTAAGCTCCGAAGCCCTCGATAATGCCACGTATCCCGGCTCGTTGTCAAAAGATAAAGACTTCACGACCTCATCCATAAGCATAGACGATTGCATTTCGGACCCTGACATAGAACCAGGTCGTGACGTTCCGGTAAGGACGTCTGCGAGGCAGGATGCGATATACTTATTATAGCCGGGATAAAAATCCTCGAAATTTGGAAGGTGCGCTATCCTCTGGTTATCAACGATTATAAATGAGTTCACATGCTCCTTTAGCTTTTCCATCGAATAATACGCGTTTATTATCTCCTCTCTTTTTTCCTTCCTGTTCGCAGGCAAAATGCCAACGAGAACTATTTTTTTGTTTAGCCCGGTCAGCATTTCCGCTATGCGGGGCATTATGTTATCACTATCACTAAGACCAGCGAATAAAAAAGCGGAATCAACGCTTTTGCCCTGTGTTTTAAACTTCGCTTCTATTTTATCCACATTACCGCTCTTTTCTTCACGCTTGGGCTTGATAACGATTGGCTTCGCTCTTCTTACCTCTTTATATTCCAGTAACGCATCGAGAATTGCTCCACCTGCGTTTCCTATTCCGATGAATAGGTGTTTCATATCATCCCGGTTAAAAAATTTTATAGGTTATTTCTATCAAGATAGGAAACATTTATAAATATTTCTGAAGCTTATAGACGGACAAAGGTCTAATCCTCTTATTTTTCTACTTTCGTTTTCTCCTCTTTTGCTATTATTTCGGAAATCGTATCTGCTAAAGCGAGCTCTAATTCTATTAACCTCTTGACAACCTCATTTCCCTCATTTAACTTGTATAACTTCGTCTTTCCAAATTTCCTTGACACTTTTACGATTTCAATCTCTTCCAATCTTTCCCAGTATTTGAATAATGTGACTTTACCAATTCCTGCATTCTCCGCTATCTGAGAAAAGAGATAATTGAGGCGATTAGAAAGTATTTTTAATTGTCTGTATAACTATATATTTTTTGATGAAAAAGCGAAGTTTGGCTACATTAATGGCATTAATGCTAATCGTAATCATATTCAACACCCTGCCTTTTTCCACACCTGCGGCGGGGTCAGACGAGCTGAAGAGGGAGCTACTTGGAGATATAATATCCGTAGATAAGCCCGGATTATTTGACGACTACGGTGAGTTAGATCTTGCGAAGGCAAAGGTACAGGCGGTGTTACAGGGTATGGAAGGTTGGGCGGTAACCCCGAATACGAAGGCGTGGGTGAATATTTTTCTCGGAATTATTGATGATTTTGAAAGGATGGCGGATTTAAGCAAAAGTTCTGTCCCTTCCGAGCACATAAAAGCGCTTGAAATCGCAGAGGGGATAAATAGGTCTATAAATGCGCTCAGCGGGTATGACATAGCGGAAAGAAATGGAATACCGATGTTCTCAGAGATTGCGCTCAGGCGATTTTACAGGAACGAGGGTGAATTCTTCGAGGAAGCGGCGAGGAATGAGGAAGAGACGAAAGTGAAGATAGAACATGCACGTAATAGTTCGAGTGCATACGAGCTGGGTGGTAGGCCAACGGAAAAAAGCAGGATGGAGTTTGAATCACGGAGATTGGACTGGATGTATAAACGGGATATGGAACGGGCGTCTGAATATATAACCGCATCATGGTCACACCGTGAAAATGCAGATAAACCTTCTCCGGGATTCTTTGATACTGCCGCGGCATTCATGGAGATAATAAAAGCGAGGGATTCGTTTGAGGAAGCGAAGAAAATATATGAGAAACACGAGGATAGAGAACTGGAGAATGTGAAGGGGATTGAATCTAAAATAAATGATACTTATAAAGGTTTGATGCAGAAGACAATCAAAAACATTGCATTTTATCTTCTTATACTTTCTTTTTTTACCGTGATAATAGGGATGGATTTCAAAAGATGGGGTGAGGAATTGGATGATACGATGTTGGGGGTGGAGCTTATTGGTTAGGATTGCAATTGGAGCTGTTGTACTCTTTGCTCTTTTGAGCTGTGTGCAAAGTGCAAGTGCGGCGGATATAGAAGTAAGCTTTTCATTCGATAAGCCGAGAGGAAGTGGGGATTATTCAACATATAAGTATTTTACGATTACCAATTCAGGAAATGACACGTTAAATATAGATTCTGTCAGCGGTGAGATAATAAGAATTACACCATACCCTTCTATCATCCCTCCCGGGGAATCAGAAATAAGGTTTACGATATGGGCATCATCATACGCTGATGAGAAAACTTATACAGAAGATGTTCACATAAAAAAAGAAGGAGTGACTGACTCCACTGTCACTGTCGCCGTAACGATAACACATTGTGCAAAGATAGAGGTATCTCCTTCTTCAATAGATTTTGGAAGGGTTGGAAGGAAGGAATCACCATCAAGGACGATTGAGATAAGTGAGGTATTAGGGTATAAATCCGCTGAAGTTGTAAGCGTATTACCAAGGATAAGTGGAAACAACTGGGTTGAACCAGACAAATATTATATAGGCTCGGTTTCACCTTCTTCCAGCATTAGTGTTACATTTCAAATGAAATCAGAAAAACATCCTGATCATAACGAATATTCATGGAAATATAAAATCACAAGCAATAACGCTGGCTCTGCCACGATACCTATCGAAGCATACATATTGATGCCGCCGAAGCTTGGCAAGCTTTACGATGAAGAATTAGAAATAAAATTCGATAAGCCAAAGGGCACTGTTCGCAAATATGATAGATATATAGACGTGCGAGTGAGAAATGAAGGTGACGAGACAATGTATTTCAACAGCAGGTTCACAGAATACCCCAGCGGAATAACGATTAAGATAGATAATCCTTCGGGATCGGTTTCTGGAAAGAGCAGTGAAAACATCAGGCTTCATATTGTTGCACCATACGATGCTCCAGAAGGGACATATTACGGAAAATTGTATATAGATGCTGGAGATGCGGGGCAGGGGTATGTGGACATAACCATAAAGATAATATGGCCGGTAGATTTTACCATATCCCCCTCTTCCGTTGATTTCGGGTCCATCGAGCTGAAAGAGCGAGGATATGAAAAGAAAAGCGTGATTATAACATTAACAGAGTTCTATTTTTACAAGCCAGTGCGGAACTTACGGCTTTCAAAAAGTGGTGAATACGGGAACTGGCTAAAAGAAGAGCGGGCTTTCGTGGAAATACCCCCGGGGGCGTCAAGAAACATTACGCTCAGGATAGAACC
>Ga0209986_10001927_pt1 | contig 19516 bp, 13 predicted proteins | sample BlataG_FD_183168 | JGI IMG/M metagenome (GOLD analysis project Ga0209986, IMG submission 183168) | Deep subsurface microbial communities from Black Sea to uncover new lineages of life (NeLLi) - Black_00105 metaG (SPAdes) (version 2) | ecosystem: Environmental > Aquatic > Marine > Oceanic >... | reverse complement strand
CTTTTGTCTTTTATCTTTTGTCTTTTATCTTTTGTCTTTTATCTTTTGTCTTTTATCTTTTGTCTTTTATCTTTTGTCTTTTATCTTTTCCTTACTACTATTTTGCCATAATTTCCATCTTATACCTGGCATTTTCCTCAATTAATTCTTTACTAAAATAATCAGCACGATACTTCCCTTGTATATACCAATCGGTTTGATCGCAATAAAAATCACTGGCAGGAACTCCGCACTCTCCCGTAGGAATAATAGTTAATGATTCATCCCAATTGGCTGTAGAAAAAATATGCCGTTGTGAAGCGCCATTATCAACCACAAAGGGATTTGAAAATGGATAAGTATAAGGACTTACAGTATGGAAACTGCCACCTACTTCATACGGGCCACGGGATAATTTAAATAGCTTTTTTAATATTCCAACATTTGCCATAGGATGATTCAACGATATCTGATGAATATTGCCCCACTGCCAATTTCTTGTTTTTTTCCCTAATTGAGCTTCAAGTGATGAGATGGTTTCTTTGAAACTCTTTAAGATCATATCCTGTAAGGTTTCTCTAACATCAGATGTGTTTATATCGTCGCACCAATCCATATCTTTTTTTCTCCACAGGTTTTCAATAAAATTTTTTACCAGTTTGGAATTACTAAAATATTCATCGAAAAGTTCATCGCCTAATTCATCATGTAAGATGTTTTTTACGAGATTTATGTAAAGATTTTCAAAAATGGTTGGGGCAGGACTATCACTACTCATATTCAGGTTCCATTCAGACAAAATCCGAAGAGCTTCATTTTCCAATGTTGTCAGACCGTCTGATTGTTCAATTGCATCAGTAAAATCATTTCTTAATTTTTCGGCCAGTTTGGATTTTTGATCGAGCTGGATATCCTGAAAATCCCTTATGCTTAATTTTTCTTTTGCCGTAAGCAGTTCTCTTATGCGGTTTATCCTGTAAGGATGATAAAAATAAGTGCTTAAATAATATGGATAATTTTCATCGACCGTTTTATTGTTTGCTGAAGCAACAAACCCGCAAGATGGATTAAAACTATGGGGCAATTCATCAAAAGGAACTCTCCCCGTCCAATCAAATTCGTCTGTTTCACCCGGCAGAATACTGAAACCGTTTCCTTTCCTGATCGGGATGCCTCCCCCGGCATAAAGTCCGATATTCCCTTCAACATCGGCATAAACAAAATTCTGGCTAACTGCATTAAAGGTTTTAATTGCATCTTTAAACTCTTCCCAATTACCCGCCTCGTTCAGCAAAAAAACACTGCGTATTTCATTGCTGTAATCATTACCGATCCATCTCATGGAAATCGATTGTGGAATATCTTTAAATTCGGAAATAATGGGTCCCCTGTGGGTAAACTGCAATCCTTTATCAATAACCTCGCCTCCTTTTATCCGGATATTTTCTTTCCGTACCTCCATTTTATGCCATTCATTTTCAAACCAATACTCACCAGGGTTATCCGGATTTATTTTTTCCAAATAAAGATCGATATCATCTACCATTATATTGGTCATTCCCCAGGCAATTTTTTCATTGTGTCCTGCTACAATCCAGGGTTCGCCCGGGATTGTCAAACCGGTAACATTCAATTCACCTTCGATTACATGATGCATCTGGTACCAAATCCCTGGGGCACTTAGCCCCAAGTGCATATCATTAGCCATAAGCGGCATTCCTGTTAAACTTTTCTCACCGGAGACAGCCCAGTTGTTGCTGGCATGAAATACTTCCAGGCTTAATCTTTTCAGGGGCGATAATTTATCCAACAGTTCAGATTCTAATTCGATGTTACCGGAATCCGGTTTAAAATCAGGATATACATAAGATTTCATTTCAGCAACGTTCGGAACTAAATCCATAAGTTTCTTTTCCCCGAATTGATTAAGCAACTTATAAATGGTTATTTCCGACGAATACGTATTACCAGCTAAGTCCCATGCCATATAACCAATGATATTTGCGGAATGTTCCGGTTCCCATTTTTCAGGACGATAACCTAAAACACTAAATTCAAATGGTAAGGTATTGATGTGTTGTTCAATAAACTGGTTAACCCCATCTGAAAAAGCTTCCATGGATTTCAATATTTTCTGATCAACAGAATCTAATACCATCCGTGATTTCTCCGGAATACGTAATGCCCTGAGAAATAAATCAGCATCAACGAACTCCTCACCGAATATTTCAGACAATCTGCCGGTTGTTGCCCTTCGTATCAGATCCATTTGCCAGAGCCTGTCCTGAGCCATAACATAACCAACCGCCCGATACAGATCCTCACTATTTTTGGCATAAATGTGGGGAATCGCAAAAGAGTCCCTGTAAACGGTAACGGGTTCTTTAATCCCGGCTAATGTAACATCCTGGTTATAGTCAGGAATCCCCTTATGAGCCAGATTATGCACAAAAACAAGCCCTGCAATTCCTGAAATAACGATAAGAAAAACAAGTACGATAATGATCCATTTAATAATTTTCATGATAGATTATTTTAATGTATCGGAATTTAAACTTTTAACCCTTCTGTACAATTTCTACATATGTCGAATTGTTTTCGGTTTTTCAGAATGGCATTTCTAAAATCAGTGTATTTTTTCCCATACCAAATGGTTTTGAATGAATCCGTATTTAAATTTCCCATTTCATATTTGCCATCCTTATCAAAACAGCAGGGGACAACCACGCCATCCCACATAATAACCGATGTGCTCCAGAGTCTCCGGCAAAAATTTTTTAACGAATTCTTTATTGCCAGCGAACCATCTTCCTTTCTAACGTATCTTGCATATTTCGAGAGTGTTGGAAGGAATGGGCTGTCCCGTTTAGTTTCACATATCTGAATGGTCTTAATCGATACTTTATTTACACCCAATTGTTTCCCCAATTCTTTTATGTCTTTAATCTGATGTTGGTTGCCTTTTTGAACCAAAAATTGAAAAACAATAACCGGCTTTTTGGTTTTTAATTTTTCTTTCCATTCTATCAGATACCGGGTACCTGCAATTACTTTATCCAGCTCACCTCCTTTACGGTATTGTTGATAAACTTCCTGTGTTGTTCCGTCAATGGATATAATCAGGCTGTCGAGTCCGGACTGAACCGTGTTTTTAGCCATTTCATCGGTAAGAAATTGGCCATTCGTAGAGGTCATGGTAAAGATCTTCTTAACATGTGCATACCGGATCATATTAAAGAACTCCGGATGGATATAGGGTTCCCCCTGGAAATAGAAAATCAGGTATGAAAGGTTTTGATGGATTTCTTCAATAATTCTTTTAAACAAATCCGTATTCATTGAACCGGTACTTCTTGATAAATTTCCTGCCCCAACCGGACATTCAGGACATAACAAATTACATAAATTGGTCGGCTCGATGGAAAGGGTTGTGGGCTGGCCCCAAACTATAACTTTGCCCAACATCCTGGATAATTGAAAACTCAAACCCAGACATATAAAATTGGAAAGTTTTCTTAAACTTAATTTCCGTAATAAAAGGAAGTCCTCAGGCAATGTTTAATATTTTTCTTGAAAAAACCAAAAACTAATTTGTTTCCAGTATCCTGAAAAGTTCATCCAGTTTTGGTGTCAGAATGATTTCGGTCCTCCGGTTTTTTTGTCTTGCTTCAGCAGTTTTAGCAGGGTCGACGGGCAGGAATTCCCCCCTGCCGGCTGCAATGAAACGTTTGGGATCGATCTTGGAATCATCAAGCAATATCCTGACAATTTCTGTCGCCCTTTTAACGCTAAGGTCCCAGTTATCTTTAATCGGTCCGCCACCGGAACGGTAAGGAACATCGTCAGTATGTCCTTCAATCATGATACTAATATCCGGGTTCTGTTCAAGGACCCGGGCTAAATCCTTTAATGCAGTTACTCCTTTCGGATCAACCACCGTGCTTCCGGTTTTGAACAAAAGTTGCTCTTCCAGGGATACATACACCTTCCCGTTTTTTATTGTAATAGTCAAACCATTGTTTTCAAACCCTAACAAAGCGGAAGAGACTTTTGCCTTCAAAGCATTAACTACTGAATCTTTCTTGAAAAGTATTTTTTCCAGTTCAACTAATCGTGTATTCCGTTTATCGAGTTCATAACGTAACGCTTCAATATTACTTTTTTCAGCAGCCTGGTTTTTTTCCAGTTCCCGCAATTTATCTTCCCTTTTCTGAAGATCTTCCTGGGTTGCCTGCAATTGTTTAAGGAGTCGTTTTGTTTCTTTTACGTTTCCCTTTATCAGTTCCTCCTGTGCTTTCTGAAGGTCAAAAAAACTCCTGTTAAGTTTATTATAATCGTTATGCAACTGATCCGATTCATCTGATTTCTTTTCAATATCTTCATTTAACCTCGCCATTTTTTCTTCTATTTTTTTCATTTTCGAAGCCATCTCCGTGTTGGTGACAGTAAGTTTCTGATTTTCACTTTTTAACAAGTCCCTTTCATCCATACACTTCTGGCTTCGTTCCTGCAGATCCTTGAACTGACGGGTTGAGACGCATGAAGTTGCAAATAAACCAAATAAAACCATTGCCGGAAAAATCCTGGTTACAGCTCGCATTATAAAAGTATTTTTAGTCAAAAAGAACACTTCAACAAAGATAGGAAAAACAATGAATGACTTGCCAGTTAATAGTACTAACTTGTTTATGAATAATAGAGGCTAAATTCAACCCTGCCAAAGGTTACTTTATTTTAAAGCTTGATTTGAAAATAACTTAGTATCTTTACCATCGGTAATTATGGGTGAATAAGCCTGTCAGATAAAATCCATGTCAGAAAACCTATTGCACAGTATTTCGTCACCAGCAGATTTAAAAAAGCTCGATCACGATGAACTGATACAGGTTTGTAAAGAATTACGCGAATTTATTATTGACGTTGTATGCTCTAATCCTGGTCATTTTGCATCCAGTCTGGGTGTTGTGGAATTAACGGTTGCATTACATTATGTTTTCGACACACCCAACGATTTATTAATATGGGATATCGGGCACCAGGCTTACGGGCATAAAATCCTGACAGGCAGAAGGGACAGGTTTCATTCCAACCGGAAATACAAAGGAATCAGCGGATTCCCTAAACCCAGCGAAAGCGAATATGATGCCTTTGGTGTCGGACATGCCTCCACGTCCATTTCAGCCGCTTTGGGAATGGCTATAGCTGCAAAACAAAAAAAAGAAGACCGGCAGATTGTTGCAGTGATCGGCGATGGTGCCCTTACTGCCGGACTGGCTTTTGAAGGGCTTAATAATGCCGGAATACAGAAGTCCAATCTTCTGGTAATTTTAAACGACAACAATATTGCCATTGACCAAAATGTAGGCGCCATTAAGGATTATTTGCTGGACATCACTACCTCCCCAACCTATAATAAGCTGAAAGATGAAATTTGGCAACTATTGGGAAAAATAAGCAAGATAGCTCCCAATACCCGGTCTATGGCTCAGAAAATTGAGCATGGATTAAAATCCACTTTATTAAAGCATAGTAATTTATTTGAATCCTTACATTTCAGGTACTTTGGTCCTGTCGACGGTCACGACGTTATTCATTTAACCCAGGTGTTAAACGACCTGAAACAGATAACAGGCCCAAAACTCTTACACTGCCGAACCATTAAGGGAAAAGGGTTTAAGCAAGCAGAACTGAATCAAACAAAATTTCATGCCCCCGGTAAATTTGACAAAAACACCGGTGAAATTTTAAAAATAAAATCCGAAAAACCTGTTCCTCCAAAATACCAGGATGTCTTTGGCCATACCATTCTTGAGTTAGCAGAAAAAAACCCTAAAATCGTCGGCATTACTCCAGCCATGCCAACGGGGTCTTCCTTAAACATTATGATGGAAAAAATGCCTGAAAGAACTTTTGATGTGGGAATTGCCGAACAACATGCCGTAACATTTTCGGCAGGCCTGGCAAAAGAAGGTATGATACCATTCTGTAACATTTATTCATCTTTTATGCAACGAGCTTATGATCAGGTAATTCATGATGTTGCTATTCAAAACCTTAACGTGGTTTTTTGTCTCGACCGGGGTGGTCTCGTGGGTAGCGACGGGGCAACACATCATGGGGTCTTTGATCTTGCTTATCTCCGCTGCATTCCCAATATGATCGTAAGCGCCCCTATGGATGAGATGGAATTAAGAAACCTGATGTATACTGCTCAACTGGGGAATAAAGGTCCATTTTCAATCCGTTATCCAAAAGGAACCGGGGTGATACCGGATTGGAAAAAGCCCATGAAGGAAGTTCAAGTTGGTAAAGCCAGATTGATTCAGACAGGTGAAGATATTGTGATATTATCCATTGGGCATATTGGCAACCTGGTGGTGGAAGCTTCAAAAAAATTGAATAAAGCGAATATCTCCGTTTGTCATTACGATATGAGGTTTGTAAAACCCCTCGACGAGAATATCCTGCATACTGTTTTCAGGAACTTTAAGAAAATAATCACCATTGAAGACGGTACCATTGTCGGAGGTTTGGGATCCGCTGTCCTTGAATTTATGTCAGATCATTGCTACCAGTCTATAGTAAAACGGTTAGGTGTACCCGACCATTTTGTCGATCACGGAACACAGCAGGAACTTTATCTGGAATGTGGCTACGATGTGAAAAGTATTATCAAAACCATCAAAGCCATGGTAAAAAAAAGAATCCTTTACCACGCCGGATAGACCCACTTTTGGCAACCACTAAACCAATAAACTGGTTGCCTGTTACTGCCATAGTTATCCACAACAAAACTTTCAGAGGATGTCCAAAAAGTCTAAAATCCTTCATTTTTATCTCGCAGAGACGCGGAGATCGCAAAGGTATGTATCTGTAATTCTGTTAATTAATCACTCTGCGTACTTGGCGCCTTTGCGAGAAATTTCGAAATATGGAACTTTTCGGACAGCTTCGTAATTGTTTGCTATATCATTAACTGTCGGATGGAAACATCCGACAGCATCGTAATCCGCTAATTGGATATCTAACTCAGGTTAATTAAAAAAGAGACTTTTAAAATCTGGAAAATAACTAAAAATCAAATTCTATTCCTTGAGCGAGAGGTGGTTCTTTACCATAATTAATGGTATTGGTCTGCCGTCTCATATAAGCTTTCCATGCATCAGAACCAGACTCCCTGCCACCACCGGTATCTTTCTCTCCGCCAAAAGCACCACCAATCTCAGCGCCTGCCGTACCTATGTTTACATTGGCAATCCCACAGTCGGAACCAACTTCTGAAAGGAACATTTCAGCTTCCCGTACATTTAACGTAAATATAGCCGATGATAACCCCTGGGGTACATTATTATTCAACTCAATCGCCTCTTCTATGGTCTTGTACTTTATTATGTACAATATCGGGGCAAAAGTTTCTTTCTGGACAATATCATAGTGATTTTGCGCTTCAGCTAAAACAGGAACAACATAATTAGGAGAGCCATAGGTGCTTTCCGGCAGCACTTCTCCTCCAAAAATGATTTTTCCTCCTTCTTTTTCAATTTGCTCAAGTGCTTGCTTAAAAATGGTTACCGCATTAAAATCAACAAGTGGTCCTATAAGAACCTCCGGATCCAAAGGGTTGCCTATCCTTTTAGTAATCTGACCATATGCATTGATCAGGTTTGTTTTAACCTGATCAAATATTTTTTCATGAATGATGAGCCTTCTGGTGGTAGTACACCGTTGACCTGCCGTTCCAACAGAGCCAAAGACAATGGCAGGAACAGACATTCCCAGATCAGCATGATCCGAAACAATTATAGCATTATTACCACCGAGTTCCAGAATTGTCTTTCCAAGTCGCTTTCCAACTATCCCACCAACCCGTTTCCCAAATACAGTTGAGCCTGTAACGGAAAATAATTGTATCCTGCTATCCCCAATAAAATTATTCCCAAGAACGGGTGATTTGGCTATAAAGAGGCTGAAAATTCCTTCCGGCACATCATTATCCTTTAAAATCCTGCTTATAACTTTCTGAGTGGCTATAGCTGTTAAGGGAGTTTTGGAACTGGGTTTCCATATTACTGCGTCGCCGCATATGGCAGCTAACATGGTATTCCATGACCAAACCGCAACAGGAAAATTAAAAGAAGTAATCACTCCTACCAGTCCTAATGGATGATATTGTTCATACATCCGGTGTTCCGGCCGTTCAGAATGCATGGTGATACCGCTTAAAAATCTTGCCTGCCCAACGGCAAAATCGCAAATATCAATCATTTCCTGCACTTCGCCCATTCCTTCCTGGATTATTTTTCCCATTTCGAGTGTTACCAGTAAACCAAGATCATTTTTAGCCTCTCGTAATGCCAATCCGATTTGGCGGACAATTTCTCCTCTTTGTGGTGCCGGCAATTTCCGCCAGACTTTGAAAGCCGCCTGAGCACTGGAAATGACTTTCTCATAATCTTCAGAGGTGCCATTTTTTACTTTTGCAATTTCCTTCCCATCAATCGGCGAAACCGATGATGTTACATCACCCTTTGGATCAAACCAAACGGTTCCGGTAGTAACCCCTGAGTTTATTTTCTCTATACCGAGCCTGTGTAAAGCCTCAGCAACACCGTATTTACTTTCTATCATAACTTCTTTATAATTATTTTTGTTTAACATTAGTGTCCGTCAAAAAAGTCAAATACCTTACGAATAAGCACTAAAAAACAAATCACAAAATTCAAACAAATTTAATAATAATCATTCCTAATACCCTCATTTAGAAAGATGTTAAAGATGCATTGAGAAGAATTGCGGATTGCGGATTCCGAACGTTTTGCGTAGCAAAACCTCACGCCTGTCCCGATTTTTCGGGAAGCAGATCTGAGCGAACGATTGGCTCAACTCGTCTGACCACTAAAATGCATTAATTTTTTACATCAACCATAATACAATTGCAATGTTTCAAATCTAAACTAATCGCCCGGCAGCAGTAGTGGTCTGACGAGTATTACAAAAATCCTTATTAAGATTTTGATCATCAAAAACAAATCAATAACTTCGCAACCCCAATGGTTTCATTGAAATTGAATATATGCCCAGGTGGCGGAATTGGTAGACGCGCTGGTCTCAAACACCAGTGGTAGCAATACCGTGCCGGTTCGAGCCCGGCTCTGGGTACTAATTTTAATGGCCCTCAAGGATGAGGGTTTTTTTGTTTAACTTCACAGCATGGATAATCCGGATATTATCAGGCCTTACGGCGACAAACAATTTCAATTCGACAAAAGATATCTTGAAATGGCAGGTATCTGGGCACAAAATTCCTATTGCAAGAGGAAAAAAGTAGGTGCGTTGATTGTAAAAGATAAAATGATCATTTCCGACGGATACAACGGAACTCCATCTGGTTTTGAAAATGTTTGTGAAGATGAAACCGGGAAAACAAAACCCTATGTATTGCATGCTGAAGCCAATGCCATTTCAAAAGTAGCCAAATCAAACAATTCAAGTGAAAATGCAACCTTATATATTACAACTTCACCCTGTTTGGAATGCTCAAAACTGATCATACAATCGGGAATAAAGCGGGTAGTTTATTCCGAAAAATATCGTAACAAAAACGGGCTGGAATTGCTGCAAAGAGCTAATATTGAAACTGTTCTTCTTGAATTATAATCTAAGAAATTGTGCAATACAAAAACCGAAATACAAGTATATATCTGCCAATATTACTGGCTGTTGTTTTAGTTGGCGGGATATTTATTGGTCTTTACCTGCAAGGAAACGGAGATCAAAAAAACCATATTCTCGTATACCCGAAAACGGATAAACTTAACGGGGTGATCAGATATATATCTTCGCAATATGTCGACCCGGTATCCCGGGATGAACTGGTCGAAGTAGCCATACCGTCAATGCTTAAAAGCCTCGATCCTCATTCCATTTACATTCCGGCAAAAGACCTTCAGCAGATGAATGAACCCCTCGAAGGAAATTTTGAGGGAATAGGAATTCAATTCAATACGCCCAATGATACCGTTGTTGTAGTAAGTACAATTTCCGGTGGTCCTTCAGACATTTTAGGGATCCAACCGGGCGACAGGATCATAAAAATCAACGATACAATCGTAGCCGGTGTAAAATTAAAGGATGAAGAAATCATTAAACGTCTGAAAGGGCCTAGGGGAACAAAAGTAAATGTCAGCATTTTAAGAAGAGGAACCTCTGAATTACTGGAATTTGAGATCACCAGAGACAGGATACCACTATACAGCGTTGACGTAGCCTACATGGTTACCGATGAAATAGGATACATCAAGATCAGTAAATTTTCCAAAACCACATTTCAGGAATTCCTTAAGGGATTGGAAAAACTTAAAGAATTGAACCTTAAAAAATTAATTCTTGATCTGCGTGGTAACGGAGGGGGATATATGGATGCCGCCACAAATATAGCCAACCAGTTTCTTGAAAAAGGAAAGCTGATTGTTTATACAGAGGGCCAATCCAGGCCAAGGGATGAAATATTTGCCACCGAAGAAGGAGCATGTTTAAATGGAGATGTATTAATCCTGATTGACGAATGGTCTGCTTCAGCCAGTGAGATCCTTGCCGGCGCAATCCAGGACAATGACCGGGGAACCATTTTGGGAAGAAGATCTTTTGGGAAGGGCCTTGTGCAGGAACCATTGATGTTATCTGACGGATCAGCTATACGGCTGACCATTGCACGGTATTATACACCTACCGGAAGATGCATTCAGAAACCTTATAATAACCGCACCGAAGACTATTACAGCGATTTGCATATAAGATTCATAAACGGCGAATTCCGTGAAGCTGACAGCATTAAGTTTGCCGATTCATTAAAATACACTACCCCCGGAGGAAAGGTGGTTTATGGCGGCGGTGGAATTATGCCCGATATTTTTGTCCCCATCGATACCACAGCCGTAACACCTTATTATATGGAGGTACGTAACAGAGGCCTTATTTACAGGTTTGCTTTCGAATATACCGATCGGAACAGGGAGAAGCTAAACAAATTTGAAAACCCAATAAAATTATCTGAATACCTTGACAAACAGGATCTGCTTAAAAAATTCACTATATACGCGGCTAAAGATATAAAAAAGAAACAGAAAGATATTGATGTTTCAGCACACATCTTATTAACCCAGATCAAAGCCTATATTGCCCGTAATATAATGGATAACGATGGCTTCTATCCCATTTTTAAAGATATTGACAATACCCTCCAGGCAGCGATCGATTACCTTACCGACTAAATTTACTTGCTCCCAATTACAATGCTGTCGGATGTTTCCATCCGACAGTTTTAATTATAAAGTGCGATATTAATTACTCCAGCATTCCATTCTTATCCGCCGGACGGCTTAAAGCCGGCGGGCGGACAGATATTAACTACTCCGGTATTCCATGTCAGGCGGAAACACCTGACATCATACCGGAGGGTAATATTTATGTCGAGCTGGTTAATGATAAACCATTATTTGCTACTCGCGAAGGATTATATTCTTTTTTGCCAGGCCAGGAAAGGTTTGTACCAGACACAACATTTGGAAAGGAATTCGGGCTGGCGACTTCGTCATTTCCGCCCGGCTGACGCCCTGCCCGAATGATTCGTTCAGGCGGGCAGTCGGACGGGCAGGCGGGTCTATTATCTGTTAGTCCCTGACGGGACATGAAATTACGTCCCGCTTTGCGGGACTGAAAAATTATTCAGATTATGTTGATAAACATTGTAAAAACATATTAAAAAAAATACATTTGAAAATGTTCGTATTTATCATAATAACTTCCTGAAAAATTTCCTTCGGTGAGATCGATGAGCATAGTCAGGAAAAATTTTTCATGATAAGTTTACTTGCAAGATAATTAACATCCATTAAAATAATACTCATGAGACGTTTTTTTGGTTCGTCAGTTACAAAGAAATTGGTAATGGCCCTTGCCGGTCTTTTTTTGATTACTTTTCTGATCGTTCATCTGACCATTAATCTTTTTCTCCTGTCAGATGACCCCGATCCTTTCAACAAAGCTGCCCATTTTATGGCTTCCAATCCGCTGATAAAAATATTTGAAGTAGTCCTGATGGGAGGTTTTCTCATCCATATCATTTGGGGAGTAATATTACAAATACAAAACTGGATGGCAAGACCAAAACGGTATAAAGTAACCTATCCGTCCCAAACCTCTTTTTTCTCAAAATACATGATCTATTTAGGGATAATCATCTTGATCTTCCTTTTCCTGCATTTTTTGAATTTCTATTTTGTTAAATTAGGGCTGGTTGAAGGTGATCATGAGAACTTTTATGGAATGGTTTATGATCTGTTCAAAATCCCGGTTTATTTGGTAATTTACCTTGTTTCTTTTATTATCCTTGCCTTTCATTTACATCACGGTTTCCAATCTGCTTTTCAAACCCTTGGTTTAAACCATAAAAAATATACTCCCGTTATCAAAGCAATTGGTTTGATCTACTCCCTTGTTGTACCGGCAGGTTTCAGCATAATTCCGGTTATTATATACTTTTTTAAATAAGACCCGATTTGTTAATAAAACATAGCCATAAGAATTTGAAACCATCATAAATCATGACAATATTAAACTCGAAAATCCAGGAAGGTCCGTTGGCTGAAAAATGGACAAAATACAAAGCTTCCGCCAAGCTGGTTAATCCTGCAAATAAAAAGAAACTTGATATTATTGTTGTGGGGACAGGGCTTGCCGGCGCCGCCGCAGCATCGGCTTTAGGTGAGTTGGGGTATAATGTAAAAAACTTTTGTTTTCAGGACACACCCCGAAGAGCACACTCTGTTGCTGCCCAGGGAGGAATAAACGCCGCCAAAAATTACAAAAACGATGGAGACAGTATTTACAGGTTATTCTACGACATGATCAAAGGCGGGGACTACCGTGCACGCGAAGCCAATGTCTACAGGGCAGCAGAAGTCAGCAATGATGTTATCGACCATTTTACTGCACTGGGTGTACCTTTTGCACGGGATTACGGCGGAAACCTGGATAACCGTTCTTTTGGCGGCGTGCAGGTTTCAAGAACTTTCTATGCAAAAGGGCAAACCGGACAGCAATGCCTTTTGGGGACCTATTCATCCTTAAACAGACAGATCAGCAAGGGTATGGTAAAAATGTTTCCCCGCAGGGAAATGCTTGAACTGGTTATCATCGACGGAAAGGCCAGGGGCATCATCACGCGTAACCTGATCACCGGTAAAATCGAGAGACATTCAGCCCATGCCGTGGTTCTGGCTACCGGTGGTTACGGTACAATATATTACCTTTCTACTCTGGCTGTAAATTCAAACCCCTCAGCGGCATGGAAAGTCCATAAAAAAGGCGCCTTTTTTGCAAACCCGAGCTTTGTACAGATCCATCCGACAAGTATCCCACAGCTCAATGATTACCAGGCAAAATTAACCCTGATGTCTGAATCATTAAGAAATGATGGCAGAATATGGGTTCCAAAGAAAAAGGGAGATAAAAGACCACCTGATGAGATACCGGAAGAAGAAAGGGATTACTACCTTGAAAGAAGGTATCCGGCATTTGGTAACCTCGTACCAAGAGATGTAGCCTCAAGGGCTGCTAAAGAGCGATGTGATGCAGGTTATGGTGTTGGAGATACAGGTCTGGCTGTGAACCTTGACTTCAGGGATGCTATTAAAAAACAAGGAAAGAAAGCCATTGAAGATAAATATGGCAATCTTTTCGAAATGTACGAAACCATTACAGGAATTAACCCTTATGAAGAACCGATGCGGATCTATCCTGCCGGTCATTATACCATGGGAGGTTTGTGGGTCGATTATGAATTGATGACCACTATCCCGGGTTTGTATGCCATCGGTGAATCCAATTTCTCCGATCATGGGGCGAACCGTCTTGGAGCCAGTTCCCTGATGCAGGCATCAGGTGACGGATATTTTATACTTCCCTATACAATCGGGGATTATCTTGCTGATGAGATCAGGACACCCGGAATATCCACCGATCTGAAAGAATTCGAAGAAGCCGAAAAAGCAGTGAAAGAAAGATTGGAAAAACTGATCTTAATAAACGGAAAACAAACAGCCTCTTCCTTCCACAAAAGACTGGGCAAGATCATGTGGGATTATTGTGGTATGACCAGAAACGAAGAAGGCTTGAAAAAGGCAGCAGAAAAAGTTAAAGAATTAAAAGAAGAATTCTGGAGTGATCTGAAAATTCCCGGCGGATTGTATGAAGTGAATCAGGAATTGGAAAAGGCTGGAAGAGTTGCCGATTACTTTGAACTGGCTGATCTTATGGTGACCGATGCTCTCAACCGGACCGAATCCTGTGGCGCCCATTTCAGGGAAGAAAGTCAGACACCGGAAGGAGAAGCCAAACGCGATGATGAGAACTTCGCCTATGTGGCTGCCTGGGAATATACCGGAGAAAATAAACCACATCAATTGCACAAAGAAAAACTGGAATTTGAATTTGTGGAAGTAAAAGAGAGAAGCTATAAGTAATCATTATGTTGAGAGGAAAAAAACTTAATAGAACATCTTCGTATGAACATTAAACTAAAAATATGGCGGCAGAAGAATGCTGAATCAAAGGGTGCATTCGTAAAGTATGATTTTGATGGAGTATCTCCCGAAATGTCTTTTCTTGAGATGTTCGACGCATTGAACAAAAAACTGATCGAAGAGGGAGATGAACCTGTAGCCTTCGACCACGATTGCCGGGAGGGTATTTGCGGAACCTGTGGGATGTACATAAATGGCCGCCCTCACGGTCCTGTTCAGGGAATCACAACCTGTCATCTTTCAATGCGTGAGTTTAAAGACGGAGCGACCATTTACGTAGAACCGTGGCGGGCAAAACCATTTCCTGTTATCAAGGACCTGATGGTAGACAGAAGCGCTTTTGATAAAATCATGACTGCCGGAGGATTCATTTCTACGAATGTTGGTTCTGCTCCCGATGCTCATGCCATCCCTGTGGTTAAGGAAAAAGCTGATATTGCATTCGATTCTGCAATTTGTATTGGTTGTGGCGCATGTGTAGCAGCATGTAAAAACGCCTCTGCAATGTTGTTCTTGTCTGCCAAAGTATCCCAATATGCACTTTTACCCCAGGGCCGGGTTGAAGCAAAAGAAAGGGTTCAGGCTATGGTGTTAAAAATGGACGAACTTGGATTCGGTAATTGTACCAATACCGGCGCCTGCGAAGCCGAATGCCCTAAAAATATTCCTCTGAGCAATATCGCCAGAATGAACCGGGAGTTTTATAAAGCTAAAATAAATTAACGTGAGTTCGATATAAGTAATATTTGGTAATTCATTAATACTCTGGTACTAAAATATTTTGATCTTGATAAAATGGAATATTGGAATACTGGAATTATGAATAAATCCAATAATCCAAAATTCCATCATTCCAAAACACAATTGAAACATATATATTTAAATTACAGCATTATAGATTATGTTTTTATATCGAGTTCAGGTTAAATTAATAAATCATAGTTCAAGGGAAGAATCCTTCAAGCTGAAAGTAATCCATTCAAGGTTAATAGTTATATGTTAATAGTTAATTGATCTGAACTATTACTTCTTGTTTATTTCATAATTATTACGATGCTGTCGGATGTTTCCATCCGACAGTTAATGATTTGGCAAGATTTTAATTATTCCAGTATTCAATGTCAGGTGGAAACACCTGACATCATGTAATTATTTTGACAGAACGCGGATAGCTATCGGAACTGATTTCACAAATAATCACGGATCAGAATCAGTGTAAATCTGCCAAATCCGTGTTATCCGTGTTCTATTTAAATTTTAAAAACAATTAACCATAACATTTATCCCTCCATAATCCCTTCAACTTCCTCCACTGTCTTCGGGATGGGTTTTCCCAGTATCCGATACCCGGTTTCCGTAACCAGAACATCATCTTCAATTCGTATACCTCCAAAATCTTTATACGTTTCAACCTTATCATAATTGATGAAATCCACGAATTTTTTCTCACTCTTCCACTGGTCAATCAAAGCCGGAATAAAATATATTCCCGGTTCGATAGTAAAAACAAACCCCCTTTCCAGCTTCTTTCCTAATCGAAGATAGGCAAGTCCAAATTGGTCACTTCTCTTAACTTCTTCATTATATCCCACATAGTCTTCCCCCAGACCTTCCATGTCATGAACATCCAATCCCATCATATGCCCCAGTCCATGTGGAAAGAATAAAGCATGTGCCCCTTGATTTACTGCCTCTTTGATGTTTCCTTTCATAAGGCCAAGGTCTTTTAAACCACTCCCGATAATCTCAGCGGCTATTAAATGCAAACTTTTATTTGTAATCCCCGGTTTTATCGATTTAATAGGTTCAGTATTTGCTTTCAATACAATCTCATATATTTCTTTTTGTCTCTGATTAAATTTCCCCCCGACCGGGACTGTACGTGTAATGTCGCTTGCGTAATGCAATGCGGATTCTGCACCGGCATCTGTAACCATCATTCTGCCACCACTTAACATATTCCCATGATAATGATTGTGCAAGGTCTGACCATTAATAGTTAAAATTATCGGAAAAGACACACCATTTCCCTCAACCAACGCAATGCCTTCAATCGTTCCGGCAATTTCATTTTCAATAATTCCGGGCTTTGCCATTTTCATCGCAGTGGTATGCATTTTATAAGCAACATCCATAGCTTGTTCTATTTCCTTTATTTCCACCTCCTCTTTAACAGAACGTAATTTAACTACGGCACTGATAAGCTTCTCAGAAACCATTTCTTTTATTTCAACATGACCTTTACCAAGCAGAGAACTAAGTTTCAAAATATTTTTTTCCCGGTAAGGAGGTAAAATATGTATTTTTCTGCCTTTCGAAACAGCATCCCTGATTTTTTCATCCAGCTTATGATACGGAGCAGTTTGTATAACACCAACCCTAAGGGCTCTTTCTTTTAATGCGGGTTGCGGCCCCATCCAAATGATATCATCCATACCTACATCATTCCCGAAAAGGTAATCCCTGTCAGCATCAACATCCATCACACCTGCCAGATCAGGATGATCTAGTCCGAAAAAATAAAGGAAATCACTATCCTGTCTGAAATGATAGGTGTTTGCCGGATAATTCATTGCCGCTTCCGTGTTTCCCGGGATTAAAATCAGTCCGGTTCCAACCTGGTTTTTTAACTTTCTTCTTCGTTCAGAATAAACTTTTGCTTCAAACATTTTTTAAGTTTTTTGGTTATAAATTTATGTCAATTTTTCAATTATCAAAAGAATTTTTCTCATCCAATTTTCGAAATAATTAAAAATACCACTATAAAAATAGCCCTTAAATTCTGAATGTTCAGAGTTTTACACTAAGTCATGATTAAAATTATTTTATCCATGCGAATAGTCTTGCATGTTTAAAAAAAATTCATATCTTCGCATTCCGGTACTGAGATTTCAACATGTAATCAACATATTTATTAACAATATGCCTTACAGGAGATTGCCCAACACTGATAACGCCCGGTTTAAGGCATTGAAAAATGCTCTGGAAAAAGGGAAGGAATTACCACCATTTAAATTAGCATTTAGTCAACAAAGTCTTCAAAAAGTTCAATCATTCCTTACGGCCTTTGAACAAGCCATGCTTCTGCAAAAACAGGCATATACCTTCCAGGTTGACAAAAACAAGGATTATCAAAAAACCCTAAAAAAAGTCAAACTTTATATTTCACATTTTATTCAGGTATTGAACATGGCTATTTTACGTGCCGAGTTACCCGAGAATACCCGATCGTATTATGGCCTTGGCAGCTATGGTAAAAATGTCCCTCCCCTTAACACCGAAACAGAAATCTTAACCTGGGGACAAAAATTGATTGATGGTGAAACCACCCGGGCACGTGAGGGACTATCTCCAATTACCAATCCTACGGTTGCGGTAGTCAAAGTAAGGTATGAACAATTCCTTGACGCCTACAAATTTCAAAAAACCCTCCAAAAACGAAATCATTATTACCTGGAAAACCTTGCTTCATTCCGGTCAAAAGCCGATGATATTATTTTAAATATATGGAATGAAGTTGAAAAAACGTACAAAGATCTTCCTGATGATTTAAAGAGAGAAAAAGCCAAACAGTATGGGATTGTATATATATTCAGGAAAAATGAAATAACCAAAATTAGCCGTTTCGAAACAAATCAAAAAGAAATTGGTTAAGCCGGTTAATCAAAAATTGTTTTACAAAAATTACTGTTGAGTGTGTTTTTCTGTACGATAAACCATTAATGTTAATAAAGCAACGAATATCGTACTTGAAATCACTATAAAGACCCCTCCTTGCTCCATTCCGATTTTATCAATGTCTTTTTCAACAAAATCCTTCCCATAAAAATAATATGCTGAAACGGCTATACCATTGTTTACCGTATGAGCAATAATCGGTAACCAAAGCGTTCGACTCCACACATAAAGATATCCAAAGAACAGCCCTATCATTAGCCGTGGGATAAAACCATAAAACTGAAAATGCACAGCACTAAACAGGATTGAAGTGATAATAATACCGATATGGTGATTTTTTGTCCAGTCGATAAACAGTTTTTGAAATATCCCCCTGAAGAGCAGTTCCTCACCTATACCAGCCAGAATGGCTATCATGAATAAATTTAACAAATATCCCTGAACGGAATCAACACTGAGAAAAATATCTGTAATGGTTTTAGCTGTCTCCTCTTTTTCTTTCATCCAGTTTTCGATTGACGCGAAAGAATCCGGTAAACTCATTTGGGAATTCCAATAGGCAACAAAATTTATTAACGGAAGAGCTAAAATTGTTATCAGAATAACACTAAATATCGAAAGGGTGATTGGTTTCCGGTTCAGATGGAGATATTGAAAAATATTGGCACTAAATAAAAAGGCTAAAATAAAGGATGGTATTACGAATATTCCAAAAGATTGAAGTATCTGTAAATATTTAAGTATCCGGATATTCCGGGGGTCGTCGAAATTGGTTAATGCGTCGGATATTTGCAACGGATCGACATTAAACAGGGGTATTAGTAAAAGAGTGCCAATAAATAAAAAAAATAAAAATGAGACCAGGATTATAAATGCAGAAAAAAGAAGTTTGGTAAAATGGGATGCATTGGCAAAATTCCCCGGGTTCATGTTTAAGATTTTAATAATTTTGTCCTCAAATGTAAACAAATTTCCTGCTTTGGTAAAGTTTGGTAACATCGAATTAGGTGATTTTCCACTTCTTCTTGCCCCGATGGAGGACATCACAGATCCATCCTTTCGATCCATCTGTAAACAATATGGCGCCGACCTGCTGTTTACTGAATTTATCTCATCCGACGGACTGATCCGTAATGCCGATAAAAGTGTAAACAAATTAGGGGTATTCCATAACGAACGTCCTATTGGGATTCAACTGTATGGTCACCTTATTGATTCTATGGTAGAAGCTGCAAAAATGGCAGAAAATGCCAGTCCCGATTTTATCGACATTAATT
>Ga0209986_10001924_pt1 | contig 19528 bp, 14 predicted proteins | sample BlataG_FD_183168 | JGI IMG/M metagenome (GOLD analysis project Ga0209986, IMG submission 183168) | Deep subsurface microbial communities from Black Sea to uncover new lineages of life (NeLLi) - Black_00105 metaG (SPAdes) (version 2) | ecosystem: Environmental > Aquatic > Marine > Oceanic >... | reverse complement strand
ATCATCAACATCGTATGGCATTGATGGTGGCGGTGGTGGAGGAGGGACGTCATCATCATCGGGTGGTGGTGGTGGAGGGGGAGGCATCCCATACTCGTAATCATCAGATGGCGGAGGTGGCACTGGAAAGCCTGGATCAGCACCACCATACTGGTGATTGTACTGATACTCTTTATCACCTTCATCATAGCCAGGTTGATCGCCCCAATATTGACCACCAATTTGGCTGCCACTACCCCTTCCACCTCCCCTTCCTCCACCACCTCCCTTGTCGCCAGCAATGCGAACAGTCAGAGGTCTATTTCCATCAAATCCAGCAAAGCCATCCATGTATGAAATTGCCATTGCTGCTACCTGGGGATCAGAAAACGAAACAAACCCAAATGGTTTTTGCCTTCCCGTCTCACGATCAGTTGGAATGCGACACCCCACAACAGCACCAAATCTTTCAAACTCTCTCCTTAATGTAAATTCATCAATGTGATACGGGACGCTGCCAACAAACAACTTGCAACCAGGAGGTAAATTGTCTTCAGGACGTGCTCCACCCATACCTCCACCACGTGGTGCACCCATACCTCCTCCCCCTCCTGCTCTAGGCATCGGATCACTACGCACTCTCACACTTAAAGGCCTACCTTGCACCACATAATTCTGCATACTATCACATGCATTTCTAGTAGTCCCTTCATCGGCGAAATGAACAAACCCAAATCCTCTATGTGAGCCAGTATTTTGATCATACAACACAGCAACATGGAGCACATGACCGAAAGGCTGGAAAAGTTCTCTCAAAACCTGATCTGTCACTGTTGGAGCCAAGTTGCCTACATATAACTTGCAACTCTCAGGCAAAGGCCCTCTTTCTCCTCTATTACCACCACCACCACCACCACCACCATTACCACCCTTACTTCCAACTCTTCCGGTTGGAGGAGGAGGACCTGCTCTTGGATCATAGCCACCCAGCTCCGCTAGGAATTGAGTGTATTCCGAATCTATTTGATAAGCTTCACCGGGATTCATTCTTGCTACATCTTTGGCATACTGCTCATCTACTTTGACTTGAATTTCACTAGGCAATTGATAGACGTCGATTGATTTTTTGGGACAGTCAATTTGACGATGGCCAGGCTCACCACAGGCCATGCAGTAGGCTTCAGTTTCTTCCTTCAAAGTACCATTGATCAATGCCAGCTCTCTCAATTGCAGCTTTTTATGTTCATTCATCTCTTCATCCATCGGCTGGCACAATTTTTCAACCATTGCAGCGGCTCTATCTACATCTTCATCAGTATCGCCCACAATAAGCACATGAAGCTCATCTTCTTCGCCATAGTCAGAGTTGGGATTCCTGGCTACTCCTTCCTTGACTGATCCTCTTCCCCTGATGGCAATCCTGCAATTTGTTTCATTTTGCATCTTCTTCTGAGTATTTCCTCGTGGCCCAATAATAAGACCGATAAAGTTATAACCAGGATGCTCTTTGTATGGTATATAGACCTTTCTAGTCTTCTTCTCTGGCTTCCAATCAGTAGGAGGCTTGTATGACTCGTCGCGTTTGATCAGCTCCTCAATCAGCATGTTGCGCCTGCTGGCCAGCTTTTCCTTCATCCTAACATCTCTGGTGTTTTGTCTAATACCGTTTGCATCATAAATAGGTGGGGGAGATGGAGATCTTTCATGTTCAGGAGGTAATTGTATCTCCCCTGTACGCAGTTTGTTGTCAATGTCGGCAAGCTCTTCGTATAGAGGCACAAGGGAGGCGTCGCCAGTTTTAGATCTCCCTGAGAGGGAAGGAGGAAGGACAACCTTCATTCCATTGGAGAGGATGATCTCACCAGGAAATAAAACTATTGATCTGTTACTACCTTCTGCAGGAGTAGCAGTTGTAGTATCGTCAACAACAGCAGCAGTGGCTGGCTTGTCTTCCCAGCGGCTTTTACGTCGTCGTTTGGGCTGAGGCTGGCCGTCGGGGGCGAAGATGCCTGGGATTGGACCCCAACGATGCTTCGTTCTGCGTTGTTTGTAGAATTGGAGAGTGTGGTAAGGTATTGTGTGTTGGGGTTTCCGTTACGCAAAATGGGCTTGAGTTTGTTAGAGATACACATACCTTTCACGATGCTGGCCATTTAATTGTTCTTTTTCTGGATCTGTTTGGGTTTTCATACCCACCATGTTAATATTGGGTAGTTAATGACTTGATTTCTTGATTGGGGCGTAATTCTACGTGCAATTATTTGACTAAGAATTGAATCCCCAAAACGATCAGTGAGAATCTGAGATATGTTCGTTTTTATGCAATTAGAATGGATGTATTGGTTCTTGGGAAGTATATAACTATCTAGCATTTCGTTGCAGTGACTTCAGAAAGCCTAATATGTAAGAGTGAGCGAGTTTTGTCCATCCCGAGCTCCGACGCCTCTCTCTCTCCGTGAGCCTTGAATGCGGTGCCCCCTCCCTCTCTTCTCTGGGTTCGTTGCACTCTTCTCATCCATATATAAACAATACTAGAATCAATTCCCAGATAAACCAAAGTGCAGGATGGTATCTGGCGGCGGTCAAATCACAAAGAGGCCTCATATTTTGTCGAGTGATGGAAAATTATTGTTAGTTTGTGTCGCCTATAACGTCAGAGTCTATAGTGCAGTCACTGGAGAGTTGCTATTTGGACTCTCAGGTCACACGAATGAAGTGACTGGGCTCGCTTTACATCCTTCCAACCCAAGCCAGGTGAGATGCCAAATATGAATATGCATCTGTGTTGCTCTGGGCTTTTCTTGGCGACAATTTCACTGAGACGATGGTCAACGTCAAGTTTATATTCAAATGGATTGGTTATTTTTCTGTGCGTACCAAAGTCCCGGCAATCATTTCTCACCGACCGTCTTCTCCCCATGACTCCAGGTTTACTCTTGTTCTTTAGATAAGACACTCATTTTGTGGGATTTAAATGATGCCAGCATAGCTAGAACAACAAACATAGGCGAACCACTAGAATCAATGGCAATTGTTGACAATGTAGCAATTTTCAGCTGTAGATGGAGAAATGGAGCTGCTGGTCGCATCCTCCGCCTCCCCCTCACCCCACTTAGTCAAGCAACACTTGATAAAGCTAGAGGAAAAGTATCAGAGCCAAGAATGCTCTCAGGTGGTGGATCTAACTCACACATTGTAGCAACTTTGGATAGGCATAGAGCTCTTGTATGGTCCACTAATGATGGCTTTGTTGCAGGCCCCCTTGCTCTGCATCACACCAAGGCAATTACCTGCGTTGCTGTGAGCCCTGATGGTGATCGAGTTGCTGCTGGTGATGTTACCGGACGTATAATCATTTGGCATAATGTCAAGTCTGCAGTTGAATCAATGCTGGCGTCTAAGAAGAAGAATGTTGTAGATAATAATAATGGCATTGGTGGAGTAGCAGTGAGTGCCAATGATGACAATGACGACGATGACGACGAGGGCATTGACACAGGGCTGGTACACAAAGACCCTCCTGCCACAACAGTGCACTGGCATGCTCATGGAGTAGGGTGCCTTGCATTCTCTCAAGATGGCCTATTCTTACTGTCAGGAGGACAAGAAGCAGTGTTGGTCGTTTGGGAGGTGGGGAGTGGCAGGAGAACATACCTCCCTCGATTAGGCGGTCCTCTGGTTGGATTGTGTACGTGTCCTTCTGAGCCTTCCAAATATGCTCTAAGACAAGCAGACAACACGTTGAGAATAGTAAATGTAGCAGTAATGAGAGTTGAAGCATCCATACATGGGCTTAGACCTACTCCAAAGGCACCAGAGCAGCCTCCTCTAGCAATGCAACCGGGAACCGGCCATGCAGTGGTGGCAGGGTCCCATTCTTTGCTGCAGTGGTACGATGTGATCACAGATGCTCACATTGATAAATTGCAGCTATCTCATAGAAATATTGTGTCACTGACTGATTCCGATGCTGCTGCACTTGGTGGTGTATATGGCGCACCAGCCGAGCCTGCTGTGTGCGCTGCAGCATTCAATAGAGATGGTAGCATTATGGCAACATTGGAAACAAGGCCTACTGCTGGTGCAGATGGTGCTACTGCTTATTTGCTGAAATTCTGGGATAAAACACCCAGCAGAGAGTATGGGTTTCCCTATTCTCTGAACACTTTGGTTGATGAGCCCCACAAATCAGCAAAATCAAAACCTGGCCAATCTAGTGGCGTAGCAGATGCAGTAACGTCTCTTGCATTTCACCCAACTGACAACCTGGTGGCAACAACAAGTGAAGGAGGTGAATTCAAGGTCTGGGCCCACCAACGGATTTCATCATCAACATTGCCAGTATCAAAAAACAACGAGAAGAAGAAGGAAAGCACATGGAGATGCAAATGGATTGGCAGTTATAAAAACCAACCAATGACAAGTTCAGCGTTCAGCGGAGAGGGTACGGTTCTTGCCATCAGCACTAGAGATGGCACCATTACTTTGTGGAGTCCAAACGAGGCAACAATGCTTGGAGTTATGCCTGCCCCTGCTTCCTCAAGTAGCAGGCATGCTGGCATTACACATCTGACGTTCATTCAAGACTCTCCCTATCTTGTATCAGCAGGACCTGAAAGCCTGGTTCTGTACAACATATTGACCATGGATATTGAGTGGGCAGTGATTTTACCAGTAGCAGATGTCAAAGCAGATCCTTTATCACAGCATTTTGCTGTAGTATTAGCAGCAAGTCAGCAGACAAATATGATGCATGTTGTGTTGACATTCAAAGCACCAAGCAGTGCCCCTGTTGCTGGGTGGACAGTGAGAGCCACCACAGATCAAGGTAATGCCCAAATTGTCTATGGGTTGCCCGGAACTGTTTCTCATTCTTTATTATCTGCAATGTCGCCGACAGGAATGAGTCCTTTGTTCATTATGGGTCAAGATAGACAATATTCAGTTGCAAGGAAAAGTGCTGATGGAGGGAAAGTTAGTCAAAAGGAGAGAAAGAGGAAGGGCCTGGGCTTGGTAGGTCTACAAGGCAATGCCGGTACATCTGCATTTGAGGCGCTGTATGGGAAGATTGAGAAAGGAAGTGAGAAACAAAAGAGAGCTGAAGCAATGTCGTTACAAAACAATGGACTGCAATCATCAACCATTGAAGAATTGTTTGATGCGCCATCGCATGCATTACCTCCGATTGAGACACTATGTCCTGCCTTTTTGAATCTTATTGTCGCCCATCAATCTGGGGAAGAGTAGAAGAAGGAGAAGTGTGTGTCTATGCTGCATCATATCATGTAAATTTTAATAAATTTCTTACAACTGAAGAATTCTCAATTACCCGATTGGAAGGAGGACTACACACAGCAATCCCACTCTTCTGCGTGCGGGGCTCCTTTGGGTGAGCAAAGGTTTGGGTTTTGGTTTCCCTTTGGTACCTCATTCTCCCACACAGTAACGAATCAATGAACTAATAACATCCCACAACTGTATGTAGACCGAAGAATCTCAATTACAAATAAAAACACATCCAACTTTACTCTTCAAAAGCAGCAAATGCAACAACAGAGTTGTGCCCACCGAAGCCAAACGAATTTGAAATGCCCACTCTAACTTTGTGTTCCTTCTTTGTGTTGGGCACGACATCAATCCCTGCCACCTCATCAATTGGGTTCTCATGATTGATAGTTGGGTGCAACCAACCGGTTCTAATGGCCTGAATAACAGCTATGGCTTCCATACCACCAGCAGCACCCAGCCCGTGACCAATCATACTCTTTGTGGCATTCATCTTCATCTCACCCATATTTGAGAATACTTTTTTGATGGCCCTGACTTCGGCCTTGTCTCCAACCAGAGTAGAAGTAGCATGTGCGTTGATATAATTGACTGCATCGCGATCCACACCAGCATCTTTTAAAGCCAGTTCAATGCAGCTCGACACTCCAAGTCCATCAGGATGAGGGTCTGTCATGTGATGGGCATCACAAGTGAGGGCACCTCCAAGGTATTCGGCAAGGATTGGCGCACCACGCTTCCTTGCATGCTCCAAAGACTCCATAATCAACACACCAGCACCTTCACCCATAACAAACCCATCACGATCAGTATCCCAAGGACGAGATGCACGCTGAGGTTCGTCACACCTTTGACTCAGAGCACGGCAGGCGACAAAGCCACCAAGGCCAACTGGGATGATGGGAGCTTCAGATCCACCAACAACCATGCAGTCAGCATCACCTGATCTAATGTGGTTGGCTGCAGCTACGAATGCATAGTTGGCAGTTGCACAAGCAGTGGAAATGGAGTAGTTGGGTCCCATGAAACCTTGATCGATGGCAACCAATGCACCGCCCATGTTGGTGATGGCATAAGGTATGAAAAATGGGGTGATCTTTTTGTATCCTTTTTCCACCAGAGCTTTAACACCATCTTGAAATACTGATAGACCACCCATACCTGATCCAACCAGCACACCAACACGGCCAAGGTTGAGGTTGCCATAGCCCTCTGGGTTGCCCTCCTTTTCAAGGCCTGCCATTCTGAGGGCCTTCTTGCTAGCTACCATAGTGTAACTAAGGCAATCATCGTAGCGACGAGCATTCTTCTTGTCTATGAGATTTTCGTTGTCAAAATCTTTGATCTGGCCACCAAAGTTGGTTGGGAATTCAGAAGCATCAAAGCGGGAGATGGTGTCGATGCCAGACTTGCCTGCAAGCAATGAATCATAAAAAGTGTTGATGTCATTGCCAAAGCATGAGGCAACACCCATTCCTGTGATAACTATACGCTTCTTTGGGTCAGTGTGGGTAGAGATGGCAGCCCGAACAACCACTGAAGATCCTGTGTGAGGGAAGGGAGGAGGTGAGGGGAGACAGGCGGAGAGATGATTTTTGGGAAGCAGAAAAGCAGTATCGTTCTATGATTGAGGATATGGGTATGACGATATGCGCCATAATCGTCGATAATACAACATTTCTTTTCCGCAATTACGCTGCAAGTGCCAGTTTTGCGTCAACAGCAAGTTGTCATCAATTCGAAAACTCACCTCGTTTGGTGACATTACGTTGGCATCTGCCAGTTCTAGCAGTTACATTGGATCCAAGGAGCTGTCTCCTTGAAAATAATGCCTGAGATTGCATATTTGATAGAAAAGTGCTGGAAATGGGGCTGCAATTCCGATTTGAAAAGCCTTGATTCGTAACGTAGCGACAGTTAGAAATGCACTTGACTGTCTCGAATCAAATCTGAATACTTGATCTTAGTAGATTGGACTCGGTCTTATAGGAATTGCATGCAGGAGGCAAAAAAGGGGGTCGGGAGGGAGGCGACTTGCCTTGCAATTGCCGATCGGCGTGACCCAATCCTGGGTGACATTATCCTCTTCTTATAGATGTGCATGGGTTGAAAACGCAGCACATTGCCATTATCTTATTTGGGTTAACAATTTCAGACATCTGTAGCCTTTCTGAAGTGCCCTAACGTCGATAAAGGCCCAGATTTTATTAGGAAAATAGTAGATAATAATCTCACTTTGGATAACTAGCAAAAACTATAAATATGGTAGCAGCACCAAGCATCCCAACGCGTCAGAGCAAAGTTTTGGGCTCTAGCAGACGCTCTGCCCGTCCATCCTGCAATGCACCAAGGTAAGGAGCAAGAGATTAAAATTTATGCGCCTTATACTTTCAAGATTGGCGGTTTATTCATAAATTTCATCACTTATCACTGAACTGACCTTTACTACACCCACAGAACTCGTTTCGTCGTCAAAGCTGAGGAGAGCAACGGAGTCGCCACCGCCGTCGTTGAAGAGAAGGAGCGCAAACCCTCTCCACTTCAGCGTGGCGGCACCCTTCAAGGTGCAGCAGCTGCAGGCAAGGATGCTTCTGACAAATTCAAGGCAATGGTTACTGGTGTCCAGGACACCAAGGGCCCCATTATGCAGATAACCCCAGAAGGATACTTCCGTGATTACCGCTGGAAGGGTGGTCGCTGGGATATGTCTCTCTTCCCCGATGGCAAGGGCTCCACTGACTGGGATGCTGTAATTGATGTCGAAATTGCTCGTCGTAAGTTGCTAGAAGACTCTCCTATTCCATGCGTAAATGAGGAGCCAGTCTTGTTTGATACTGGCGAAATTCCATGGTGGGCTTGGGTGAAACGTTACCATCTCCCCGAGGCTGAAAAACTGAATGGCCGTGCAGCCATGGTTGGATATGTGTTGGCTGGGTTTGTTGAATTGCTGTCTGGAGCTGGATTGGTGGATCAACAAGAGAGTTTCTTGGGTAAGCTTGCATTGCACATCTGCGTGTTTGGTATCTTGGTGGTACGCTCTTCCAGCGATGTCAAAAAGTTCCAGAATTTGTTTGACGAGGCGACCTTCTATGACAAGCAGTGGAATGCTACTTGGGAAGGACAGGAGCGTCCATCTGAGAGTGAGAAACTTTAAATAAACCACACCTAAGAGAGTTATGAATGTGTTATTCTTACTTAGGCTAACTGGCTGTAATTAAGTAAATACGAAAGAAGTGTAGCAGTCTACCAAAATGCAGTCCAAACTTTGGGTGCAATTTATTTCCTTTTTCTTTCCCTCAAAAACGCTGCAGTCTATAGAAAGTTGGTCACCTTCTATCAAAATTTTGTCAAACTTATCTAGAGCACTGTCATTCTCAAGTACATTCAACTCTCCAAATGCCTCAAACCTAAACACTCTCACCCCCATAGCCCGCAGCTTGGCTGACAATTCCAGTGTTGGTTCTACAGCCCTTGCCAGAGAGACTGTGTATTGCAGTTCTTGTAATTGCCCCAATGTATCCCAATCCTTCCAAGTACCTGTAAATTCCTTATCAAACCAAAGCAGTTGCTTTTTAATGAGCCTTTGACGGGCAATAGCTTGTCCCACTTCTTTTGGATAATGGTATTTGTGTAGAGTCTCTTTCCACTTTGAGACAAATTTAGCCTTGTTTGTATTAAGCAAGTTCTGCTTAAACTTCTTATCTTTACCCAATGTAGTCCCCGACACATGATACACCACTGATAGGGGCTGCAATATAATGTCGTATCCAGCTTTGACCATTTTGAAGGCCAAATCAGTATCTTCGTAGTAGCCATGCTTGTATCTGAAATCAAATCCACCAACTTCAAGGAACTTGGCCTTTTCAAATATAACACAAGCAGCTGATATATAATCTACCTTGCGAGCAACATTCAGCTCGGGACTCACAGGAAGACCACGACCGACGTTTGCTGCAAAGGAGGGTGGGACAGGAATGGGGAGGGAGAAAAGAAGGGGGGGGGATCAGATGATTGACACAAAATGGAATAAAAGGGAAAGCTTCATTACACATCCAATCATACACACACTTACTACTAAAACCAGACTGGTAGATGACACCACCAGCCTCCTGAATTATTCCATTCTCATTCAGAAAGAGAGGCCCGACCATGCCAACATTTGGTTGGTGTTGGAGCGTCCATACAAGGCTGGAGAGCCAACCTTTCAAGACAAAAGCATCGTTGTTGATCAGAGCAATGTATTTTCCTGAAGCGAGCTCAATGCCTTTGGTGTTTGCTGGACCATATCCGAGTGGCTTTTCATTCCTATAAAACGTCACATTTAGACCAAAGAGGTCTTTCAAATTTTGAAGAGTGGTTATCACGGCTGAAACGTCCTCATCGCTGCCATCATCTATAACTACAAACTCGGCAGAGTCAACTTCCTGAGAGGTTCTGAACAACTCTATTATACATTGAGATGTAATATATGCATGGTTATGCATAGTTATAATGAAACTGACTGTATATTTACTATTAGTTGACACCGGCTTTTGACCGCCGCGTGGTAGGGGGCACCGCTCGACTGCAGTTGAAGGCAGCAGCAGGTTTGTATCCAAGTCAATGTTCTTGCCAGCAGCACTTGACCAAAGGCAACTAAGTTCTTGGCATATATTGTTCCTATCATCAGGGAATAGCAGCTTTCCTTTGTAACATGGACCAAGCTGGGGATCCTTTTGAGCAATGGTTTCAATCTGCTGTAGCTCCGAAAACCTCTGGAGGAGAAAAGTTGGGCGTGTTATGTTCACATCATCATGGCTACTCACTTGATGGGAAATGTCCATCTTATACGTGATAAAAGCTGGTATATTTGTGCAGTAGTTAATAAATATAGCTGTATGATAGAAGCCAGCAACAAGGAGAAGGATAGCTGCTCCTCTCCACTTTCTGTCTTTAAATGGCCCATGCCTCTTTTGCCACCTATCTCCCATACTTGTAATGAAAAAAGTAGTATATTCAGTACAGATTTATGGGGCAATATGTTATTTTTTGAGACAACTAAGATGGTCACTTGTTATACATCAACGTCAATTACTAATTTGAATTATCTAAAGAAACATATGAATTATTATGCAATCCTCTCCTACGTCCCCGTTGACTTTCCCCGACTACATTCAACTATTTAAGTTTGTTTCTCAATTTTCAAATTGAGTATTAGTCGCATGCTTATTTCTGGTGAGGAGATCATATACTGCTTTCTTGGGTCTTCCATGTCACATAATGTCCATTTTGAAGTCTGCATGGAGTCAAAAAAAACAAGCAAAGTCAAAATCAGTTGCTCCCATCTATAAGTTTCTTGGCTGTATGATATTATTTTCAACGTTACTAATCTACTTAGAAAGCATCTATAGAGTAATTTTTGATGTCTCTGATTCACCGTCTCCACTAGGCTGGAAAAGAGTTGGTTTCCACTTCCACAGTGCGAACTCCTACAGCAACAGCTCTCACAACCATAATGAAGGTCAACCTCTTGCTTACTCCCTGCTAAAGAAGCAGACAAGAATCATTATTCAGTATACAGCATGTGGAGGCCTAGTAAACCAGCTATACTCAACTATTGCAGCCATCGCCATTGCTACCACTATGGGTGCTGAGCTTGTGCTACCACCGGCTGTTCATAGAGACTCTTTTGCGAAACACTTCTCCACCAAGAAGGAAAATAACGATGTTGATTGGTATGCATCACCACTAGATGAAATATTAGATGTAGATAGATTACGTGACCACTGGAGAAGCAGAGGGCTAATAATGCACCCAACACCCTCCCTTTCTCCATTCGCAGACTGTACTGTGCCTGAGACAGCATACCCTCTGTACAAGCCAGCTGGAATAGACCAGAAGTTTATATTAAAGTTGGAAGGGATTTATGTGAAGGCCTTGCACATTAGAGACCTTGAACGAAGTGCAATAGAAAAAATATTGCTTCATGCATTGGAGTTGATGGCAGCAGACCCTGACAATGAGATTCCAGCCATCGTCTTGAATCTACCGTGTACATTGTTCGCCATTCAGTCAAGCTCGGAATTAAAATTATTTGAGACAATTGCTCGTTCCTTACACTTCAATCCAGATATTGTGGAGATGGCCAACTACATTACCAGCAATGCTCAACTGAGGGATGGAGAGAGGTTCAACTTTCATGGTGCCCACCTCCGCTTTGAGAATGATGCAAGTGATTGGGTGAAGAACATGGGCGGAAAAGAAGTACTACTTTACAACTACATGAAGGCAATGGACCGGGCGGGATTCAACCAAACTTATAGAGTATATTTGGCATCTGGCTTGCTCACTTATGGGGCTACTGAAGAGCTGGACAATATACTTGCCACCTTTAGATTTTATGACTTGGGAGGAGAGTTTTTGTTCAAAGAGGCATTTCTACTTCCTGAAGAGCTAGACAAATTGAAGAGTGAGCAGATGGCCTTGGTGGATTTCCTGGTGTTGTCGAAGGCTGAGAAGTTTGTTGGCTTTGATGCGTCATCCTTCTCTTACTTCCTGAGAGAGTACCGCGCTCTCGAAGGCAGAGCCAAGAACACAACAAGGTTTGCCAATTCTCAAGCGAGGGGGACTGTGAAGTTGTTCAAAGAGGCAGGAACTGTTACAGGTTAATTTTTCTACTGCCTTCATAACATGTAATAGTACATTCATGTTTTCCTTATAGCATACAACTTGATAGCTTCATGATAAAGTATCAAATCCCATTTATTCATCTCCAACAGTAAATGCATTGCCTCTCCGCTGATACCTCGATAGTAGCTGCCATCATCAGCAACTGCTCTAGCATTCTTCCTATTGCTGATAAGGTCGTCAATATCTCGCCATCCTAATACCCTCTCAAGATCTCTACCTGTCTGCTCTAATGCCTCCATTATTAGGACTACAGAGAAATTCTGCAGATTCTGTATCGCCCTTCCTAAATGACCAGCATTGACTTCACCGGGGGGGATCTCATAGATCGTATCAGTTCCACTAAGCTGCCTGACCATTAAATTGTCGGCAAAATGTATCTCTCTTATCCTTGATTGGTTCTTGATAAACAGTAAATACTGCTCCAAGCTTGTATCCTCTCCGATTACTGGCTTTGTGCCCGTTTTCAAGTAGTGGTACTGACTCACCATCCTGGTAATTGGGTTTCGGAGACATGTGACGTAGACAACTTGTGGTTCTGTACTCACATCAAACCATTGATCCTCTCTTGGAACTCCAAAATACTCTACAGCAAGGAAATCTATTTTTCTAGGGGCAAACCTTTGTGCATTTGACAAGTCAAGCCCATTGGTTAGGACCTGTTTCTTCTCATTCAAGGACAGCTCTTCAAATGCCTTCTGCTCAGCATATCGTCCTATATTGCAGTTGTAACGGTCAGTGCTATTGAAATTATCTTTTGCATAATTGCAGATTGTAGTGCCAGCAGCTTTATGAATGTGATAGAACATGGTTATTGCAGCCTGATGGTTTCTAGCCTTCTTTTCTGCGAAGAGCTTTGCGGAGAGGGCTGTCCCGTCGATATTGATGGTATCAGCTAACGCTTCATGTCTTTCTAACCCTGGGAGCTTTCTATGTATAGTAATGCCTGTTTAAATTTTCAGAGAACAGAAATAAAGAATGGAGGTGGTAGTTAGTGATGTATAAATCAATGCTTTGTAAAAGCCCCCCCAGAAATTTTCACTCAGTGGTCGCCTTGGCTGCTCACTCACTTGTTGATGTTGTTGTTCCTCTGAAAACTAATAGAAGAACAATACTTGACATCAGCAACATCTGGATAAAGATCCAAAAACGTGAATATTTGGCAACATGGCCTGCTTTCACATTTTTTTCCATCTATCCCCAAGAAAATAAAAAAAGTGTGGGTGGGTGTGGGTGGGTGTGGGTGGGTGTGGGGTGGAGAAGGAATCAACCCAGATATTATCCTGACAAATCTGAGTATCTCAGTCGAGTAATGTATGCTTGGGGTTTAAAAAATTGAGTAAGTAAAGTAAAGTAAATAAATTAAATTTCAAATTTAAGTTGAAGTTTTCTATTAAACTGCTGACCAGACGTCCTGCGAGTGCTTCCAGATCCGCGTCAGCGATATGGATGCGCATCCAACAGACGTCCTAGATTGCAGAGAGTGACAGTACCTCTATTTCCAATCCGTTCTCACTTCAAGTGAATTAGACGACGATTGTTGTTTTACAATCCGTTCTCACTTCTCTCTAAAGCAGATATTCATTCAGCAATGTCTTCAGCATTATGTCTGAATTTTCAGAGCTCATGGAGTTCCAACAACATTCAAGCTATTTCCAATTTTTTCTGCAAGGTTTATCTCTTGCAGCATATGCAGGCAGTCTGTACTTCCAAGATCAGATCTTGAAAGCTTCTGCCTCCTCTGGTCTCTCAGCCACAGTGGCACTGTCAGCCCTCACCCTCGCCACCACCGCCACTATCTGCTCAAAGGGAGCTTCTTGTCTGAACAAAGGAACTCAAGTCAATGCTATGCTTTTTGCCTTCTCAACCGTGATACTTGTATCAACATTAATGACAATACATGGGCAAGCTACAGCTGGTATCATGGCCAGACTAATGTTCAAGAGCAGCAAAGTCATTCCAACGACCATTATGGAGATTGTCTTCCTACGTCGCCACTTGTCCTCCTTCTCAGCATCAGCATCATTCAAGAAGCTTGCCGGATGTGGTCTACTCACACTTGGATGTCTTATCTACTTCAGCGAAACTTCTATGCACCGTCATAGTCACAGAAATAGCAAGAATTACATGGGGGCAGATGCGCTGTCTGGCATGATGCTGTTGCTGGGTGCCTCTCTCCTAGATTCATCGCTGACCATCTTGGAAAGCAAGCTGTTGTTTGGCAAGGCGTCCAGGTGCCATGTTAGTGTGGTAGAAGCAGCGTTTGGGTTTTCTATTTATGGTCTGCTTATGTTGTTCTTTGCATGCATGATTGGAGTCTTACAGTTGGAGCTTGAGAACATGCCACTCACCGCAGTCGACCCGGTGGCATTCTGCATCTGCAGCAGTGTTGCTTATGCTCTCACATTCTATTTCATAGCTTCAGGGGGACCAGCATTCAGCGAATCATTCAAGGTATTCAGAAAGATTGCTGTGTTGGTGGGGTTTGCCTTCATCAGCTCAACAGCTCCCAGTGGTAGGGCGGCTGTCGCCCTTGCCATGTGTTGCCTTGGTCTCTACTTTGTGGACCCTAACAGCAAGAGCTTGCCGTCTGTTGCAAAATGGTCAAAAAACACTTTGACAATGGGGTTGGTTTCAATACAGAAAAGGTCTCTTCCCTTCAATAATTGCAACAAGTTTGTGATTGCTGCATTCATGGTGGTCCTCCTTAGTATGTCCTTCTTGTTGGGCTCTCCTTTCACTGCTAGTCACACCACTATCTCTGTCACAGCTCGCATTTATTAAATATAGGCTTCTTGGAATCCCCTGCTTCATCTATTGGCAGTCATCCTTCGAATAGAAGATCATTTCAGTGTCCAGTGTGCCCCATCATACCTCCAGGAAATGCTACATTGTTGAGTCAGATACAAGGCAGATGACCAGGTGAAAAAAGGCAGTTTTGGTACGACTTTCAAGGTGGTGAATCTGCAAACTGGAGTTGATTATTTGATTCGCAGACAAAGAAGGAATCGGGTTGATGTGAAATTTGAAGAAGGCGATGAAGATGGTGCAGATTACAATCAGCAACGAAGCAACCCTTCCTCCCCGCAGTCAATCAACTGTCTGGAATCAACCAGGCCATCTATAAGAGAGCAGTACACCTCCAGAATAGCTCAGACAGTCTGGTGTGGCCCCAACTTGATGAAGCTTCATGATGTAGTCATTTCAGATGAAACAGGAGAAGATGTTTTAATTTGGGAGCTTTTTGATGGGAAACAGATTGCAGACAAAACCATTGGCAAACTTCCAAATGCTGAGGCTACTCGAAACATTACATGCAAGCTGCTGCAAGCCCTAGCATCATTGAATTGCAAGGGATATGCACACAATGATATTCTTTTAAAGAACATGATGTATAATAAAGACACTGGTGAAGTCAGAGTGATAGATCATGAATTTGTGGAAAGGAGTCCTTGCAGGCAACCCAGAAGGCCCCACAATAGTGTAGGGTCAGTAGATAGATTTGGACAGCTGCTCCAATTGGAAGTTGATGATCAACAAGATGTATGGGCTGCAGGGATTCACAACTATTGTTTGGAAACAAGGGGCCATTTTGGTCCAGCTCAGGGAAACGCTGGGAGGACAGAGTCCTTCAAATTATGTGTGCACTAGGCAAAGAGGGGTTTAGTGAGTTTGTTCATAAAAGAAATGTCACTCGCGTGCTTGAAAGTGAAGAGCTTTTGAGTGAACTTTCAAAATATCCAGGTGGTAGAATGGATTGGAGGCAGTTTGATGAGAAGGGGAGAGCGGGCAAGGATGCGCTGGAACTGCTGAATTGCTTGATTATGAGTACTGCAGAGGTGTTCCTCTCCCCCAATAGGAACAACAAATTTCCCCCCCAGGTTTACCAATTCTCTTTGTAAGTAGGATAAACTACCCTTCCCATCCTCGCTCTGGTCCTCCCAGGACAGTATGTGAGACACATTGACCAGTCAAACATAGACTGCAGCCAGCCTGCAGGGTGTCTCCTACACGGTTGGGACGTGCAGTAAGGGCTTCATCTGGGAGTACGTCCTTGTATGAATCCCAACTCTTGAAAAAATAAGACCGACCAAATAAACGCAACACTAGTGATAACTCAGTAAGAGCATTGGAAAATAGTTCGAGTGACTGGAAAGCTGTGGACAAGAGAACCCCTTTTAGTTTGTAGTGCTGGCTCCAAATCAGACGAGAACAAGGAAAATGAAGAGAGCAAGTAGAAGTAAAGCTCCTCTCCTTATTTATCTGGTCATAGGGTGAGTATTTCTTGCCATGTACCTACTCTTTGCTGGAGTTGAAGCAGTAATTTTACATGCTCACCCAGGCCCCCTTCTCCCTCCTACCATTGCAGTGGGGTGATCTGTCTTCTCCTCCAAACTGTTGGCATTATTGTTTCTCAGAGAAGTGGTTTGCAGGAAGCAAGGCTAGCTAATGGGACCCAAGATACTTTTCAAGCTCAAGTGGCATCAATACATACTAGTTATCGCTGTGCTGAGGCTGCTGTCCTACTCTTTGGACTGATACGACACAATACCACAGTCGATTACCCACCAGTTCAGCAGGCTCTAGAGGAAAACCTGTTGCAGTCTTTGGTGGAACGTTACGGAAAGGATCATGTTCACATTTATTTGCACACATATGAAGTGCAATCTCCTATTACCAATGAAAGGAACCATGAGAAAAATGCGACATTGTCGAAGCCTGATGCGGGAACATTCCATCCTGAAAGGTATATTATTGATATCCAAGAAGACGTAGATACCAAATTGCAAATGCTGTATGAGCAAAGCTTGGCAGTTGGAGATCCATACCCAGAAAGCAATGGTGCAAGCCTTAGAAATATCTTTAGAGCGTACTGGAGCTTGATGCAAGTTTGGAAACTCTCGGAGTTAGCAGCAAGAGAGCTCAAGCCAACACCTTGGGTGAACGATCAAGATGGCTGTTATGCAATTCAAGATTCTGATCCCTCCCTATTTGATGTGTACACATTTGCACGGCTAGACACTGTTCTGGTTGATAAATTACCAGCACAGGAATTGCCATTAAAGTTAGATTTGCTATCACCATCATGGGGCAGATGGGGTGGATTGAATGACAGATTAGCACTGACAACTAGAGCTGGTGCAGCAATCTACACCAGTAGACTTGATATTGCTAGGGATTATATACAAATGCAAAAGAAATTACATGCTGAAAGTGCCCTGTTGCATGCTATCAAATATGGAAATGTTAGCTATGGGTTCCTGGAGAGCCAGTGTGGAATAATCAGAGTACGAGCAAGGGGAGAGGTATCTTCTTCTGATAATTCCGCATTTTGTGGAAAAAAGTCTAGAAATAAAATCTGTGAGAAGATCAACAAGCATTAGATGCTTGGGTTGCAGGAGTTTGTATTTTTTTCAACCACACTTTGGAATCAAGTGTGGGTTGTTTCGTCAAACCCAGGAGCAAGCTGGAAGATTCTGGCATCATGGATGGTGTACTGTCCAGCTGAGAGCCCTCTACTGTTGAATTAAAATGCTAGCTATGAAAGTACTATAGAACTGTTACTCTCTACTAGAAGATTTTTCGGTTTGTCAATAGTATGAATTCTCTAAAATGAGTTCCCCAATTTGCAGCAAAATCTTCCCTTTGTGGTCTTTTCATGAAAGTGGAGGACATCCTGACAGTACGTCGCTGTATGGCTTCCATACCGCAACAGATTAAGACCAACCAACCAAATAAATGAACGTTTACACTGGTGATAAATCAATAAAATATCGTTAGTATAATTATAGATTGACTAATTGCAAAACTGTGGATAAGAGAAGGAGTGGTTCACCAGCCCTTTGCACACGACCTTGATGCTGGTAAAAAATCTGTCCTCATTAGGACTATGGGAATGAAATTTTGGGAGGGGAGGGGCAAGCACACCGTGGCAGATGCCTGCCACGCCCTTGCCACGCCCCTGATCAGTGTTCGTCATTGATTTTGCCTTTGGCAACCTCCCAAGCAATTCCAGTTCAAGGGGAGACTGTGTATGGGCTTGGATTACTGAAACCACCTGACGTCCTGCTGTGTGGTTATGATGATGTATACTCTGCTGGAGCTATGTTGAGGAAAGCCTGGTTAAGAGAGGAGGGAGTGTTTTGAGGGGCATCCAGAACTTGCTATCACAGGACAAGACATAAATGCACCGACAGGATCTGTGACTTTTCAAGGCTGAGAGGCATCCTCCCTCAGTATTGCTTGGTTACTGGCAGGGTTGCCCAAAGCTACGATGTTAACAAGTATGTCCAAGCACCTTCTACTGCTCATCATGTTGATGAATGCTTGCATGTTACAGGCTATCAGACATACCATACCTGCTCAAAATAGCACTATCTCATCAGAGAACATATACTTAAACTCCAGACTTCACGAATTTGAAGGCATCAAGTTGGAGGGAAAGACGGTGTTAGATATTGGTGGCAGTTCTGGATTTTACAGTTTTTGGGCACTCCAGCATGGCTCTTCATCAAGCATGATTGTCAAGTAAGATGCCGATGCAATATCTGTCGGGTATACAGTAGAAGACTTCCTTTCAAAGAAACTGTCGTATGTTTCATTCATAGAGTGCAAATGCTGTGGTGGCATTTGGCATTATTCATTGGATGATGTCTTGTTCAGAAGCATTCCATAATTTGGAGGAGTTGATCTACCATGTGAGAACACTCACACGCTCTTATTTGCTCATTGAGTGGATTGACCAAAAATATGGTGCAACCCAAGCCTACAGTCACATTGATCCTTCTCTCTCCTTCTCAAGCTTCAAGTTTGAAGTTTTGCTGATCAGCAGTACTGCCTCATGAGGCAGTACTTTTCTTCAATTGAATATATTACGTATGTGTATCCAAGTCAAAAGAACACAGATTTGTGTACCGTGCTATTGCATGAGAAAAAGAAACCTTGGTACGAAGAGAGTGTATACTTTTGCAGATTAAGAGTCTAGGGAGCAGTATAGCAGTCACACTTGGTAGATGTTCTATCTCATATTGAAAAAACAAAGTTCGATATGTTATTATCTATAATATCTCTAAGGATAAAACCAATACAATACCCTCTAGCCCATAGTCTAGTCAGCGGTAGCTTACAATGAACGACTAGACTAGACTAGACCATGGTGCGGTCCTTTTTTCTTAAAAAAATATACCAGGGTATATCTATATTATAATTTTAAAATACATTAATTAGTTTCCCGCCGTCTCAGTCGCGATTTTTTGCTGCAATCGTCTACACGTGCATCCAACGACTCATAGAAAAAATTTCGGGCAAGAAGGTTGACCCCGCTGGACTCTGCTTATAATCTTCAATCTCCCAAGATCATGTTCATCACGTTACGGTCTTTGTGACCGCTACTTTTGGTTGTAATCATCTGCCCGTGCATTCTGCAACTCCGTAACGCAGCGCCAGGAGGCTCGCAGACGACCTATACCCCATTGTTTTATATAGGATGATTTACACCTGTGCCCCTGTCGGCGCTGACGGCGAGAGATGATTTATAAACTAAAAAATGCTGGATGTAGAGTATATGAGTGGAATGAATCCTACTCCTTATAAAGCC
>Ga0209986_10001923_pt1 | contig 19535 bp, 17 predicted proteins | sample BlataG_FD_183168 | JGI IMG/M metagenome (GOLD analysis project Ga0209986, IMG submission 183168) | Deep subsurface microbial communities from Black Sea to uncover new lineages of life (NeLLi) - Black_00105 metaG (SPAdes) (version 2) | ecosystem: Environmental > Aquatic > Marine > Oceanic >... | reverse complement strand
CCTTGAGTCTGTTCCCTTAAAAGCTGGTGACTGTCAGCTGCCAACTGATAGCTGTTTGGGAATCCTAGGTTTACAGCCTGGCTCATTGGTCGTATTAAAGAGGCGTCAAGATATTTCCCTTGAGGCCGTTATGCCCGGTAACAGGTCCCAAGCTTATCGGGAGTTCGACGTTAGCATTCTTAATGATATTATTTTGGATAAGGTCCTGAGCAGAGCGAAGGATCTAGACGTCGCTTATACTGTAGGTTTGAAAGAAGCCTACCAGCAGATAAAGGAAAGGAAATATCAGTTAGCTTTCCTGTTAAATCCTCCGCAGCCGGAGATGCTCAAGGCTGTTGCCGATGCTCAAGACAGGATGCCCAGCAAATCAACTTATTTTTACCCCAAGCTCCCCGCTGGTTTAATAATGAATCCTTTGGACTGACTGGGTTTATAAAAGGGACTCTGATTTCGTCAGAGCTTTACTGCTTTGGCACTGTAAATGCCAGGAAGGGCGAGTATCTCCTGTAGCTGCTCTTCACCCAGTGATTCATCGAGAGCTAAAATCATTAGAGCTTTCCCACGGGGCTTGAGTCTGGATAGGTGCATGGAGCTGATGTTAATATCGGCTTTACCGATTATATTACCGATGGTGCCAACAAGCCCCGGTCGGTCAAGATGGTCGCAGAAAAGGAAATATCCCCCGGTGGGCACGATATCCATCCAGAAATCATTGACCTGGACGATGTGAATCTCGCTATCTCTAACTGTGCCCGATATGGCAGTGGTTCCCACATTGGTATTGACCTCTAGGGTGAGCAAGTTGGAGTAATTCTGGCAGGTTGCCTCTTTTTCTTCGCTGATTTTCAAGCCGCGCTGAGCGGCAATAAAACCGACATTGACCAGGTTGATTGTTTCCTCGCTTGCTTGTTGCAATAGCCCACTGATGAGCGCCGTCTTAATAGGGTTGCAATCGTAGTTACTTACTCCGCCGCTATACCTGATGTGTGTTGAGTTTATTTGTCCCTCCATTAGTTGACTGGCGAGGTTGCCGATATTTGCAGCTACTCTCATAAATGGCGCCAGTTCGGGAGCTATGTGGGGAGCGTTAACGGCGTATTTACTGAATTGTCCCTGAAGCACAGCTAAGACCTCCACGGCAACATCCTTAGCAACGCTGGTCTGAGCCTCGACTGTAGAGGCGCCAAGATGAGGGGTGACGATTATCTTATCTTCTTTAAACAGAGGACTATCTGTTACTGGCTCCTTATCAAAAACATCGAAAGCGGCGCCAGCTATTTTCCCGGTCTTAATTGCCTTGACTATTGCTGCCTCATCAATCAATCCGCCCCGGGCGCAATTGATAATCCGAGTCGTGGGCTTTAATTTTGCCAACTCCTTGTTTCCAATCAAATTCTTGGTAGCTGCTGTCAGGGGCACGTGGAGAGTGATAAAATCAGCTCCTTTGAGAAGCTCGTCCAGGGACACCAGGTCTACTTCGAGATTGCGGGCATAGTCTTTAGAGACAAAGGGGTCGTGGGCGACCACGCGCATCTCAAAGGCCTGGGCCCGCTTGGCTACTTCAGAGCCGACATTACCCAGACCGATGATGCCCAGTATCTTATTTCTGAGTTCGCTGCCAACCATTGCCTCCCTTTGCCATTTACCTGATTTAAGGCGGCTATTTGCTTGTGGTATGTTACGAGCCAGGGCAAGCATGAGAGCGACGGTATGTTCTGCGGCAGCTACAGTATTGCCTGTAGGGGCGTTAACCACCACAATGCCCTTCCTGGTAGCGGCATCGACATCGATATTATCTGTGCCCACTCCTGCTCTGCCGATCACCTTGAGTTTCTTTCCCAATTCAATAACCTCTGCCCTTACTTGAGTTTGGCTGCGCACAATCAAAGCATCGTAATCGCCAATTATAGCTTCGAGTTGCCCGGGCTCCAGCTTGGTCTTGATATCCACTTGAGCGTGGCTACGCAGGGATTGTATCCCTTCTTCAGCAATTGAGTCGGCGATTAAAATTCTCATCTTCTGGTTAGACTTTCTTTGCTCGAGGCAGAGCTTTGTTTAACGCCTCCAGTACCGACTTGATATCATTATCCTCCACGGAGCCGAGATGGCCAATACGGAATATTTTGCCTGATAGTTTTTGTTGTCCGCCGGCAAGGACTACATCGTAGTCTTCGCGGAGCACTCGAATCAATTTGGGAACATCAATTCTGTCATCAGCATTTACGGCTGTCACTGTGTTGGAAGCATATTTCTCGTCAGGGAAAAGTGATAATCCCAGTGACTTTACTCCGTCTCTGGCTTTCTGGGCTACTCGGGCATGTCGTGTGAATATATTATCCAGTCCCTCGCTTAACATTAAATCCAGAGTAGTATCGAGAGCATAGAAAATAGAGATAGCTGGTGTCCAGGGAGTTTGCCCTTTCTGGAGAAAATCTTTGGCTTTGGAAAAATCCCAATAATAACGCGGCATTTTTGCCTGGGCATGAGCCTGCCAGGCTTTTTCACTTATGCTAACCATGGCTAGTCCGGGAGGCACCATCCACCCTTTTTGGGAACCAGTGATAACTATATCACAATGCCAGTCATCGGTAGGCAAATTGATGCAGCCCAGGCTTGAGATAGCGTCAACCAGAAGAAGTTTATCGAATTTCTTGACCACAGCGCTTATGTCGCCGAGCCTGTTAGTCATTCCTGTGGAAGTTTCATTGTGAGTTACCAGTACCGCCTTAATGTCACCATCTTCTCTTAATGCCTTGGCTATCGCATCAAGGTCAACTGGTTTTCCCCATTCGAAATTAAGGCGGATTATCTCGGCCCCAAATCCTTCAGCGATATCGGCAAAGCGCTCACCGAAGGCTCCGTTGGAAATAGATAAAACCTTGTCCCCCGGCGACAGGGTATTGACAATAGCTGCTTCCATACCACCGGTGCCTGAAGCGGTAAGTAGGAAAACATTCCCTTTGGTCTGAAATACCTGCTTTAGTTTCTCGGTTGTTGAATTGAGAATTCTGACAAATTCTCCCCCCCGATGGTTTATCATTTGCCGCCCCATGGCTTGAAGAGCTTGTGGGGGGCAAGGCGTTGGTCCGGGAATACGTAGCTGCATTTTCATTACCTCCTAATTAGGCTGTTTCTTTATCAGCCTCGATTTTAGCAAAGCGGAGCTTACCGACTTTAATTCTATCACCAGGTTTAATTTTAACAGTCTCGTCCTTAACTATCTGGCTGGTTCCATCTGCTTGGATTATCCGAACAGCACCCTGAGCAAGTAACCTTTTAGCTTCGCCCATGCTATTCGCAAATTTGTTATCCACAAGCCACCTCGGCATGTTCCTGTAGAGGATCACTTCAACGCTACCTTTGATAACAATACTACCTCTCGCTTCTATCTTGTGAAGTTCTCGCGTCTGGAACCGCCCTTGGAAGTATTCCTCTGCCTCCCGCGCTACCTCAGCACTGTGGAATTGGTTTACAATCTCATAAGCCAATCGTTTTTTAAGCTTCATGGGGTTCACCGAGCGAGTTTTCAGTTGCTCCTTGAACTCAGCGATTTCTTCCTCAGGAACGTCGGTTACTAGCTCAAAATAGTCCACAACAAGAGAGTCGGGGATGGACATCACCTTGCCATATATTTCTCGAGGAGGCTCAGCAATGCCTATGTGGTTTTTCAAGCTTTTGCTCATCTTCTGATGACCATCGGTACCAACAAGGAGGGGAACAAGGAAAACTTGCTGGGGAGGCTGTCCTATGTTTTGCTGTAGCTCTCTGCCCACAAGGCAATTGAATTTCTGGTCAATGCCACCGAATTCAACATCGGCTTTGATAGCTACTGAATCATAGCCTTGAAGCAAGGGGTAAAGCATTTCAGTGAGGGATATGGGGTTGCCAGACTCATACCGCTTGTTAAAATCTTCTCTGGCCAGAAGTTGGGCGACGGTAAATTTGCTGGTAAGCTTAATCACTTCGTCTAAAGTGAACGGGGAGAACCATTCGCTTTGCCATCTGAGCTCTGTTTTATCCTTATCTACCACTTTGAAGAATTGTTCCATGTAAGTTTGAGCATTGTTCTCTATTTGGCTGGGTGAGAGCATAGGGCGGGTAGCTGACTGACCGCTGGGGTCGCCAATCCTGGCTGTCCAATCGCCGACTACGAGAGTCACTTTATGTCCTAGGTCTTGAAATTGACGCAACTTCCTTAAGCCTACCACATGTCCCAGATGGATGTCCGGAGCGCTGGGGTCAAAGCCTTGCTTTAGGTTTAAAATCCTTCCTGAGTTCAACAGCCTTCTTAACTCTGACTCAACGATGATTTCAGCTACACCTCGTTTTAATATATAAGTAAACCTTGGATCGGTCATTTCAAATCTTTAGCGTTCGACTGAGTTCACGCCGAAGCCTAAAATTGCCTCTACCTCCCGAATATCTTTTCGGATTTGTGCTTTTAGCTCTTCAGAAGAAGGAAAGCGCTGCTCATCCCTTAATTTTTGCATAAATTCTACCCTTATCTCTTTGCCATATAAATCCCCTTTGTAGTATAACAAGTGGGTTTCCACATTCTTTTCTCCCTCTCCAAAGGTAGGGCGTGTGCCAATATTAGTTGCCGAAGGGAATTGCTTGTCATCTACCTGAGTGATAGTAGCATAGATGCCGTTGCCCGGTAATGCTTGTTGCGGCTTTATATCCAAATTAGCGGTGGGAAATCCCAAAATTCGTCCGCGTCTGTCTGAAGCGATAACTTTGCCTCCAATCTGGAAATAGTGTCCCATTAACCTTCCTACCTTTTCCATATCGCCCTGAGTTAATGCTTGGCGTATAAGAGTGCTACTCACGACTTCGCCATTGATTGTATAGGGAGGAATAACTTCCACGCTGAACTTCATTTCGCGTCCCAGTGCGCGAAGTAGCTGAATATTGCCCTCCTGGGCTCGTCCTAAAGTGAAGTCGGGCCCCACCATAATGCTGCGCATTCTGAGAAGCTTCTTCACTAGGGACATAAACTTCTGGGCACTTAACTGGGCTACCTCGGGAGTGAAAGTGAGCACTGCGACCAAGTTTATGCCTAGCTTTTGAAGGGACTTAACTCTGTCCTCCGGGTCGCTTAGCCAGAGTAGTTGATTATGCGGATGTAATACCGATTGGGGATGGGGATTAAAGGTAACTACTCCGCTAAGCAAGTTTTTCTCCGCTGCTTGCTGCTGTAATGTTTCCAGTAGGTGGCGGTGTCCGGCATGGACACCATCGAACACGCCTATGGTAAGGAGTGTTTCCCCATGGGGACCTATATTAGCTAGTTCTTGCTCAATTTCCATGGTCTCAGGGTTTGATCATTGCGCTTGGAGCAGCTAACTTTCTGTTCATGGCTTCGGCTATGGGTAGTATTTGAGACATCAAGAGGCGAAAGTTATCAAAGGTGAGCGATTGGGGGCCATCTGCAAGGGCCAGGTCAGGATTGGGATGGACCTCTATGAGCAGTCCGTCTGCCCCAGCCGCTACCGCTGCTAATGCTAGCGGGGGTACTAGATACCATTTACCTGTGGCATGACTGGGGTCGGCGACAATGGGCAAATGGCTGACTTTTTCGATAATTGGTATAGCACTGATGTCCATAGTATTACGGGTGTAGGTTTCAAAGGTTCTGATACCCCGTTCACAAAGAATAACCTGCTCATTCCCTTGAGCTAGAATATATTCAGCAGCTAATAACCATTCTTGGAAATTGGACGACAAACCGCGTTTCAGCAACACTGGCTTCTTCGTTTTCCCCACCTCGTCAAGCAAAATAAAGTTCTGCATATTTCTGGCTCCAATCTGGAGTATATCGGCGTATTTGGCTACTAAATCAACGTCGTTTGGCGCCATAACCTCGGTAATTATGGGCATCTGAGTTTCCTTGCCCACCTCTGCTAGTATTTTAAGCCCGCTTTCGCCCAATCCACGAAATTGATAGGGTGAGGTGCGTGGTTTGAAAGCGCCACCACGCAGTACAGTGGCCCCGGCTGCTTTGATTGCTCGAGCGGTAGCCAAAAGTTGTTCCTCGCTTTCCACAGCGCAAGGTCCAGCCATGACGACTATTTCATTGCCACCGATAGTCACGCCATTTAGTTTCACTATGGTGTCCTGGGGGTGAAATTCCCGACTGGCAAGTTTGTAAGGTTTGCTCACAGGTATGACCTGGTCCACCCCGGGGAGTAATTCCAGGGTGTCGCGAAGTTCCGGGAAAACTTTACCCAGTACACCGATAACGGTATGTTCAACACCCTGTGATATGTGTGCCTTTAGACCAATATCCTCGATTCTCTTCGTGACATGGCTGATTTCATCCTGGCTGCAGCCGGTTTTCATAACTACAATCATGTGTTGCCTCCCGTTGATAGTGCCGTTTTGTCCTTTAACCTCTTCGCCTTTCCTAAGTAAACGTGTGTGATTTCCTCAGGTTCTTTCTCAGTGTTTACAAGCATCATAATTCTCAGACAGCGGGGCAGATCGTTGGGGACGTTCATTTCATGCCCACAAAGCAAAGCCAGGTTGGATGGCCATCCTAGCTTTCGTGTTGCCACAGCGGGAAACTCAGCATCTAGGTCTGGCGTAGTGGTGAAAAAAATGGCAGCTATATTCTTAATTTCAATTTTGTTAGCCTGTGTCATTTCCACAAGCAGTTCCTCAGTTGCAGCCAGGATGCTCTCTTTATTATTCGCTGAAACTATGCTGGCACCTCTGATGCCACGGCACTGCACTTTAACATCTCCTCTTTTCAAATTGTAGCTAATAGCCTATCCCATTTATCATCATCCGTCAAGAAAGCTTGCCTTGACTGTGGGATAAGCTATCATAATTATATCTCGTGAACAAAAACCAACTGTTATACTACGCCCAGTTCGATTGATGTACAAGGCCAGGTCTTCATGATGCCTTTACTCGCTATTTGGTTGCTTGGTAGTAGCTTTACGTGGTAAAGTGATGGTAGATGTATTGCACCTGCTGGCGATATCTGTGATTTATAGATATGCGGAGAGAGTAATTTGAGGCTCTTGTAGCGAGGGCAATCAATAATTTGCCACCGGAGTTTCAGCGCAAGCTGGACAATATTGATATCGTGGTAGAAAATTGGCCCACACCAAGGCAACTGAGACAGGCTAAACACAGTCATCCCAATCAGTTGCTTGGTCTTTACCAGGGTGTACCTCAAACTAGGCGAGGCCGGGGGTATGGATTGGTTTTGCCTGATAAGATAAGTATCTTTCAAAAGCCCATAGAGGCACAGTGCTGCTTTGGTGGTGAAATTGAAGCAGAAATAGGGGAAGTAGTGCGCCATGAAATAGCTCATCACTTCGGCCTCGACGAAAAGACTTTGCGGAAGATAGAGGACGAGAAACGCAGGAGAAAGTAGTTGCCAATTAATTGGACAATTCTTAATGTCATATATGCATAGATTCTCCCAAACCCGAATAGGAGTTTTGTGCTGTGTCAGGAGAGAAAAATATTGCCAATAGTTCGACCAAAACTACAGCTATACCCGGCGGTCTAGAAGGTTCCGAGAATGTTTTTAGAAAAACTTTTCGGAGATATTTTCCCCTTATATTTATACTATGGATTCTTTTTGTGTTATATCCAAATCCTCTAAACTTGGTCGTAAGTATTCACAGGTTTATTAACCCCGATGTTAATCCCAGTGCTGTTGAAATGATACTGGATGATTTTCCCTCTGATCCTGTAGCTATAGAGAAGGCGGTCGTGGCTCGAATATCCTATCGCCTCGACTGGGAGCTTTATGGAATGCCCTGGTATTTTCCTACCGTTGAGGAAATACTGGTACGAGGAGAGGGGGATTGTAAAGCTCGAGCTCTGGTCTTGGCTTCGATTTTGAAAGCGAAAAACGTTCCCTCTCAAGTGAATTCATCTCCCGTACATGTGTGGGTGGACTATGAGGGTAAACAGGAAACCATATATGAGAATGATCAAATCAAATTCTACCAAAACGACCCTGAAACAGGTGAAAAACGATTCCAAATTCCTGAGATTGGTTTGGGCAAACTAATGGACTCTTGGCGGCAACAACTGTGGACCCCTATGCCCATCGATAGGCGGCTTCTTCTATTTTCGGGATTAGTGGCTTTGATAGCAGCTAGAGTGATTTTGCGCAAGAAGAGAACTGCCCAGTAAAATTCTACTTTGTTATCTGCGTCTCGAATGTTTTCCAGTTGTCGGCCTGCTGTTATGGGTTAATCTGTGAACCCTGGTGCAGTCTTCAGTCCCCGACTTATTGACTTTTTTGCCAATGCGGGTGAAATTGTGGGAAAATCGGAAAAAATCAGAGGAATGCGGCTCCTTTACATAATTGTACACTATTGTCACGAATCTCTACTGTCATAATAGTTCAAAGTGCTGAGTCACTCCTAGCGGCTAATGATATCGGCTACTCCAAGGCTGGCAGAATGCTTTTCCTTTTTATAATCCGATGCCAATCTTCGTAACAATAGATTCCCTGGAAGATAATGGCGGATAGGGAGCCGTAACATACCTCCGGTGTCAGGACATAAAAGCCCCTTACCAAAAATACTCCGCCTATAATCAGGGCAAGAAGCCAGTGGTGGAGGTGGAGTTGATAATTCCGCCAGGGGATGATTATTGACCTGACAATTCCCTGTTTCCCCTCTGTCCGGCCGCTGAGGTACTTGGTGACAGCGAAAGCGATAAACCAGGTCTTGTAGCAGAATATACCAAGAAAGATAAAAACAACAATCAGGCCAATGACGACTATCTTCTTTCTCGTTCCGCCTCTTGTATGAGAAGCATGGCTAGTCCGGAAAGCCATTTGATATTATACCACCTTTTCACTGATTTGGTTGGCAAAAACTCAAGCCTAGCCCTTAGGCTTTTTCTTGCAAAAGCTTGTGCATTAGCCTGTTGTTCAGGGTGATAGCGAAGGAAAGGAACTTGTCGGGCGAGCACAAAAAGCCCCCGATGCTTTTGCTGAGCTTTACGACCACTCTCGGCCCTTTGCATTACAGTAACAGAGGAGGTGATATACTACGGACAAAATATTTGAAAAACTAAATTACCACCAAGCCGCTTCCTGGTGATAGGGATTATTGGTTTGTTGTTGGTGGGATATGCTTTCTTTTCTGGTGCATTGAGCAGTGACTCAATCTCTGGCTGCGTTGAGCCAGTAGTGGACCGAACAAAAGAAGGCCTGGCCAATTGCAGGGGCATAGATAAAGAGCAAATTGCGGTAGCGACGGTGAAGGCGGTGAATTGGCCGGATACCAGTTTGGGCTGCCTTAAGTCGGGAATGGTGTATGCCCAGGTCGTTACTCGGGGTTACAGGATTCTTCTTTCCTATGACGGAAGGATATCTGAATATCATAGTGACCAAGGTGACCGTGTAATTTATTGCCAACAATAGTAAGTTTGTGGCCGACTATCGGAGATAGACAAACGCTTAAATAATAGTTAATAGCGATCAAAAAGGATGGTTGCAGTATATGCATATTTGTTTTCGATTGCAGGGCTACAGACCAGGCAATGGAGATAACCCTGTTGGGACGTCCCGTGCGACAAATTTCCTTTTCCAATATCGCCGACATCGCTTACGGTTCAAAGGGAGCCTTCGGTGAGGTATGGACCATCTTCAGGTGATGGCATCTGGCAACCATCTGTAAGCGAAGTCAAAGAGCGGCTGAAAACATTCTGGAAAAACAGTCCACGAACATCTGCTCAGGAAGCATATACTAAGGTCAACACAAAATCCCAAATCTCGAGCGATAAATCCCTTCGACTTTGCTCAGGCGAGACAAGCTCCGCCCTTGTGGTTACAATGCCTGAAGGAAGGGATTCCCTCAAGCCTCGAGTGGACGACGACTAGCCAGGCTACTGCGGGCGCTGCTATTTGTCTTGACCTGAGAGCCACGGCCTAGTCCCCTATCATTTCCAATTTACTGAGCTTTTCACCAATCCCACGAAAATCTGGAGAGAACGAATAGGTGCTTGACAATATGATGGAGGTAATGCAGTATGCGCTAAGATATTGGAAAAATCAAACTAGTGCTAGTATATTGCATTACTGAGACATTCTTAGCTTTTTCTGTCGGCCGATATGGATTTAAACGAAGAAAAGGAACTCATCAGGCAAGCACAAAAAGCACCAGATGCTTTTGCAAAGCTTTACGACCAGTACTATCCCAAAATCTTTGGCTATGTGCTGAGGCGGAGTGCCAATCTTGAAGCTGCCCAGGATATTACTTCAGAGACATTTTTCAAGGCATTGAGGAAGCTCTGGCAATTTCAATGGCGCAATATCTCTTTTTCCTCGTGGTTGTATAAAATCGCCACTAACGAGATTAACCAGTACTTTAGAAAAGCCGAATACAAAAAATCCGTATCACTGGAGGAATTACAGGAACAGGGCTTTGAACTCATATCACCCCATGACCCCGAAAGCGAACTAATGAAAGCGCAGGAAAAACTAAAACAACATCAAGATTTTCTGGAAATTCAGGGGAAAATCGTCCGGCTGCCTGCCAAATACCAGGAGGTCATTGCCCTAAGATTTTTTGAAAAAAAACAGATTAAAGAAATCGCTGAAATCCTGGAGAAAAGAGAAGGGACGATAAAATCCTTGCTCCACCGGGCAATGGAGAAATTAAGAGAAGCAGATTAAACCACCCCCAAGGAAATCCTGCGACTTTTTGGGTTAAACAATGCAACCTTTTTCGGCCTTCTGCATTTACAGTAATAGAAGGAGGCAAAGTTATGAAACAAGAGGACTTAATCAAAAAATTAGAAAACCTGAAAACTCCGGAAATCGAGCTTCCCGGCCATAGACAAGTATTAAAAATGGTTCTGCTCAGCTCCGGGCGTTTTAAGAAGAGGACCATTATGGATTGGGCAAAAATATTAGCCCCTATCACTGCTGCTCTGCTTCTAATAGCATTTGTGGGACTTTTTGTAGATAGGCTCGAGCCTCGGCACGGGCCTCTGGGAGCAAATCAAATCAGTAAGTTCGCCTCTTATGAAGAATTGCAGGGATTTGTAGAAACCAACGCAGGATATAAACAATTTTATTGGGGATTCTTGGAAGGAGACGTCCGCCTTTTCTCAGGGGGTGTAGAAGGTAACGCCCTTGTACCATCACCAGCAGCTATCACAGACTACTCTGCCACCAATATTCAAGTGGCCGGAGTGGATGAGGCAGATGTCGTCAAGACCGATGGAGATTATATTTACTTCGCTTCGGGGAACAAGACCATCATCGTGAAGGCTTATCCCCCTGAACAAGGGCAAGTTCTATCCGAAATCGAGCTAGAGGGCACAGTGATAGGAATATTCATCAACGGAGACAGGCTGGTCCTGTTTGAGGAAGAAACGCCCTATTATCCCTACTATGACGTCCGGTGGGGAACTGAAGAGAAATTCTATATGCCCTACATATCACCTAAAACGTATATCAAGGTATATGACGTATCAGACAGAGAAGACCCCCGTTTGCAGAGAGAGCTTTCTGCCGATGGCCAATACGTCAGTTCACGGATGATCGGCGATTATGCGTACGTAGTGGTAAATGAGCCTGTTCATGAGGAAAACGATGAAATAAACCTCCCCAGGATTTATTCCGAAGGCAATGAGAAAGGGACGGAAATACCCGCCACAGATATCTACTATTCCGATGTCGCTGATTACTATTATATGTACACCACTATCATAGCCATAAACACGCAGAACAATGACCAGGAGCCCACATATGAAACAATCCTACTAGGCGCCAGCAGCAACCTTTATGTCTCAATGGATAACATCTACCTGACCTTCCCGGTATGGGGAGGGGATGTTGGCGATTCCCAAAAGACCTCTATCCACCGCATCCATATAAATGGTGGCGCGATGAATTATACCGCCAGTGGCGAGGTCCCCGGTACGGTGCTGAACCAGTTCTCCATGGATGAGTATGATGGCTACTTCAGGGTGGCGACCACGACCTACGGAGAAACAACCCAGAATAACGTATACATTCTGAATATGTCCCTCAACATCACCGGCTCCCTGACAGACCTTGCTCAAGGGGAAACCATCTATTCCGCCAGGTTTATGGGTGAAAGGTGCTATCTGGTGACTTTCAGGAACATTGACCCCCTATTCGTGATAGATTTAAGTGACCCCCGTAACCCTCAACCTCTCGGCGAGTTGAAGATAACTGGATACTCAAACTATCTGCATCCCTACGACGAAAACCACATCATAGGGATAGGTAAAGAGACAGTGGCGGAGCGGGAAGACTTTGCTTGGTATCAAGGAGTCAAGATATCGCTCTTTGATGTCAGCGATGTCAACAACCCCGTGGAGATAGGTAAGTATGAAATAGGGGACCGGGGAACAGATTCGCCGGTCTTGTGGGACCACAAAGCATTCTTATTCGATAAGTCCAGGAACCTGCTGGTGATACCTGTTCTAGAGGCGAAGATAGATGAGTCGGAGTATCCTGGTGCAGTCCCTCCTGACGCTTACGGCAGGCCTGTCTGGCAGGGCGCATATGTCTTTGATATATCTCTAAACATATCTCCGAACAATGATGCGCTCCAACTCAAAGGTAAAATCACCCATATTGAGAGCCCCGCTGACCTGGAACAAGATTATTACTACTATTACTCTTCCTTCTCGGTGGAGAGGTCCCTCTACATAGACAATGTCCTCTACACCATCTCGGACGCCAAGATAATGATGAACAACCTGGAGAATCTGGAGTACGTCAATGAGGTGGAGCTTCCATACTCAACTTGGATACCTTATGACTACTCCCCCGATGATCCCCGGTCCGAGGAACCATCTCAGGGTGCTGAATCTGGAGGTGAAGAGCTTACAGAATAGCCAAATTTGAACGGAGAGCAGAATTGAGGAGTGTAAATACTTACCGGAGGTGAACAAGATGAACAAGAGATTGATAGCCATACTAGCCATAGTATTGCTGCTGCCGCTGATAGCCTCTATTCAGATGGCTCAGCCGGCAGCGGGCGAGGTGCTCGAATCAGATAAAGAACGGGTAACTTCACCAAATGTTAGCGCGGCTGACGTGGCGCTGCTGGTCGAAGGAAACAGCGCCTTCGCCCTCGAGCTTTATCAGGCGATTAGAGAGGAAGAGGGCAATCTCTTCTATTCTCCCTATAGTATCTCAGTGGCGCTGGCGATGACATATGCCGGAGCGCGTGGCGAAACCACTCAGCAGATGGCCGATACCCTTCACTTTCTACTGGAACAGGAGAAGCTGCATCCAGCGTTTAACTGGCTCGATGTAGAATTTGCTAAAAGGGGTGAAGGTGCCGAAGGCAAGGACGGTGAAGGATTCAGGCTAAACATTGTTAACGCCATCTGGGGGCAAAAAGATTATGAGTTCCTCACTGACTTCCTCGATGTCCTGGCCGAGAACTACGGTGCCGGGCTTAGAATACTTGACTTCATGACGGAGACGGAAAAGTCTCGCCTAGCCATAAATGATTGTGTCAGTGACCAGACGGAAGGTCGCATTGAAGACCTTATCCCGCAGGGCGCGATTGATGCATTGACTCGCCTTGTGTTGGCCAATGCCATCTACTTCAATGCTGCATGGGAGCACCCTTTCGATAAGAAAATTACAGCAGACGGCCCGTTCTACCTTCTTGACGGCGGGCAGGTTGGCGTGCCGATGATGAGGCAGACGAAGTCATTCGGCTATACCGAGGGGGAAGGATACCAGGCAGTTGAGCTGCGATATGATATCGGAGAATTGTCCGATGGCAAAGCACTCTCCATGGTTATCATGCTGCCTGAAACTGGCCAGTTCGAGGCTTTTGAAGGAGGACTTCAGGCTCAGAAGCTCGATGACATCATAAGCGATCTGCGACTTACTGAGGTTGCCCTGACGATGCCCAAATTCGAATTTGACTCGGAATTCAGCCTGAAGGATACCCTGGCCGAGATGGGCATGCCAGATGCCTTTTCTCCTGATGATGCGGATTTCTCCGGAATGACTGGTAATCGTGAGCTGTTCATATCAGATGTTGTGCACAAGGCATTCGTTTCCGTGGATGAAGCTGGCACTGAGGCTGCTGCCGCTACGGCAGTGATTGTCGGAACAACATCAGTACCCGTAGAACCTCCTGTGCCAGTCACCATAGACCGCCCCTTCATCTTCCTGATTCGCGACATTGAGACGGGTGCCATTCTCTTTATCGGGCGCGTCGTGAATCCTGCTGCATAAGCAAATACCGCCTGTAGTACGCGAAGGATGGAATAAGCAGTCGGTAGTGAAATAGAATAGGACAAGTGGGTAGGTCTAAAGTAATGAATCTGGTGCTTCGAGTGAGTGTGATCGCCCTGGCTGTTGGACATTGTTGTAGCAATGGCTTGGTCTGAGCCAATTACGACCGAGCTGGAGTGAAGATGGAGTGCTGATATTTCCAAGGTTCATCAGGTCATAGTTGGGGGTGTTTAGAGGGGAGGATGTTATGATTTGTGCACTTGACTATAATTGCTACGTGATGCCAAACCAAAAGTCGTCTCTCAAGCAAAGAGGCATAGCTCGGTAGCCTTTACTTTGCAATTCTATAGCCATATAATTGAGGGGTTCCAAAGCAATGCCAGCGTAGCTCAGGGGTAGAGCAGCGGTTTCGTAAACCGCCGGTCGTCGGTTCGAATCCGACCGCTGGCTGAGGGTGATATGAGCAAATTCGTAGATAAATTGCAGAGTCGTTCTAAATCTTCAACCACGCCCATAGGTTTTCATCCCTCTGTCTCCGAACTAAAAAGCTCGGCCATGTTGCTTATTGTAGGATTGCCAGAAGCACAGGTCAAAGAAGCCAAAATCGTGACCGATGTCAATGCCGATGCCGGGTTAATATTGGACCAGGGACCAAGTGCCAAGGGTGTTAAGCAAATTGTCAAAGTTGTGGGCGACATTCCTGTGGGGGTATTTGTGAAAGACAAAAGCGAAGAGAAGATAGATGAATTTCTGGGTTTGGGGTGTGACTTTGTAGTTTTTGACATCAGGATACCTGCCGCAGTATTACACAAAGATAAGGTAGGCAAATTTTTGATGATAGAGCCTTCGTTAGACCAGGGTTTTGCCAGGGCCATTAACAGCCTCGAAGTAGATGGTGTGTTTATCAGTAGTAGAGGCGAAGACTCTTTTGTTGCTGTGGAGCATCTGCTTGTTTGCCGAAGGTTCGTCGAGCTTTTAGAGAAGCCGGTTATTATGGCCTTGCCTTCTTTGGTCACAAAGGCTGAGCTAACCAGTTTATGGCAAGCTGGGATAGATGGCGTAGTTGCTCCCTCAACGCAGTCGGTTGAAGCACTGGCCGAGCTAAAGAAGATGATTGGTGATCTGCCCAGAGGAGCCAGAGGGCACAGAGCTAAAGTAGATGTGATGCTTCCTCATTATGGTGGGCTTGTGGCTGGGGAGGAGGATGAGGAACAAGAGGAAATTTAGCCTGAATCTGGTTTTGCCCAAAGTAAGTCATGGAAACAAGCCTGGGCCTATTTTTATTATCAACAGCGGGAATTTCTCTCACGGGCGTTATGCTACCCGGACCGATGACTGCTGCTACCATAGCCAAGGGTTACAGTGACAAACACGCTGGTGCCTGGATTGCAGCAGGGCATGCTGTTATTGAGATACCGCTCATAGCTGTAATTTATTTTGGATTCGGGCATTTCATCGACTCTCCCCAGGTGGAAATGGGTATATATCTTGCCGGTGGTCTGATGCTGCTTTACCTAGGTTTCCGAATGTTTCGAGCTACTGGTGAGGCGCCTGGTGCGGTAGGCGGTCTACCAGCTAGCTCTTTAGTGACGGGCATTGTAATTACGGGAACTAACCCGGCCTTCTACATATGGTGGGCGACTGTCGGTGCAGCCATGGTAACTGGTGCCGCCAAGTTCGGGCCTACCGGTGTTATTTTGTTTACCATAGTGCATTTGCCTTGTGATTTAGTCTGGAGTGAATTTCTATCCGCGAGTACATTTAAGTCAAGGCGGTGGTGGACACAGAAGGTACAAAAGATTGTGTTCGGCGTTTGTGCTTTGGTTCTAGCTGGCTTTGGTGTCTGGTTTTGTCTTTCGGCGTTTATATAAACTCAAGGGACATTCTGGGTTGCCTGAAGGTATTTCCCTTCGGTCTTTATAGACGGGGCAATAACCATCTTAACCTTATGCATTTCTTTGATGGTTCGAGCGCTGCATACTCCCATGCTAGTGCGTAGAGCACCAACTAGGTTTTGAGTGCCGTCGGTGACGGAAGTTGGACCGAAGAGAATTTGCTCTAATGGGGCGGTAGTGCCAACCTTGACACGTGTCCCTCTAGGCAATGCTGGATGGGAGTGAGACATGCCCCAGTGATAGCCCTTTCCTGGCGCCTCTTTTGCTTGAGCTAAAGGTGAGCCAATCATTACAGCGTCGGCACCAGCGGCGAATGCTTTACATAAATCACCGCCGGTACGAATACCTCCATCGGTTATCACTACCACGTATTTGCCACTTTCCTGGAGATATGTTTCTCTGGCAGCGGCACAATTCAGAGTGGCGGTTATCTGAGGTACTCCAACGCCAATAACTTCCCGGGTAGTACAGGCAGCTCCAGGTCCCACCCCGACTAAGACACCATCGGTCCCCGTTCTCATGAGTTCTAATGCTGCACTGTAACTACAACAATTACCCACTATGACAGGCAAGGACATTTGCTGGCATAGTTCGGGCAGGATAAGTCCCCGATAGCTCTTGGAGATATGCCTGGCTGTGGTGACGGTAGATTGCACCACGAGTATATCCACACCGGCATCTTTGGCTATGGGAGCTAGCCATTTCGTGTTGGCTGGAGTTACAGATACGGCACAGATAGTCCCAGCCTGTTTTATTGCTCCAATACGTTGACTAACGAGCTTTTCCTTGATAGGCTTAGAGTAAATTTTTTGAAGCAGAGAAGTAACCTCTGTCTCGGGAGTTTGGGTAATTTGGTTTAAGACCTCCTCGGGGTTTTCATACCTTGTCTGTACACCTTCTAGATTCAGGACCGCCAGCCCACCAAGCTTATTAAACTTATTAGCAAAGGCAGGGTCAACAATAGCATCCATAGCTGAGGCGAGAATAGGGATGGTCAAGATATTATCCCCTACGGTAAAATCTATGTCGACTTGGTCAGAATTGATGGTCACGTCTCCAGGGACAAGTGTAACTTCATCAAATCCGTAAGCACGCTCCATCTCTTTGAGTTTGAAGTGAGACATTTTACTTTACCTGATAGAAATTGGCACAAACTATACAAGCATGGCATCCTAAAGTCAAGGCATGTTTAAGGGATTTCTTATTGCCCACTCTTCCCGAACACTAGCAAAGGGTCTTAGAATGACATAAAGCGAATGACTTGGAGCGATAGTGTATTCAAGTGCTCTGAAGGCAAGTAAATCTGTAGATAAAATTATGGCAATTAAGTATAATTGTAGGTCGTGCCTGCTCTTTATGTCATGGCTACTCCTATTGGCAATCTGGAGGATATTTCTCTGCGTGCCTTACGCCTTTTGCGGGAGGTGAAGCTTATTGCTGCTGAGGATACCCGTACTACGCGCCGTTTGCTTACCGTCTATGATATAAAAACTCCTTTGACCAGTTATCATGAGCATAGTAAAAGAGCTAAACTTGATTATATATTGGATTATCTCGAGAAAGAAGACCTAGCTCTCGTTTCGGAAGCTGGCATGCCGGGGCTGAGCGATCCTGGTTACGAGCTTATCGTTTCTGCTATTGAGCGTGGAATTTCCGTGGTACCTGTTCCCGGTGCTTCAGCAGTGATTACCGCTTTAGTGGTTTCTGGGTTGCCGACCGACCAATTTGTTTACGTTGGATTTCTGCCTCGCCGTAAAGGACAAAGGCAGCGTCTTCTCAATTCAATAGCTGAGGAACGAAGAACTATAGTGGCTTTTGAGACACGACATCGCCTCACAGAGGTATTTAATGAGATTGAAGAAATTCTAGGGGACAGAAGATTATGTGTATGCCGTGAGCTTACCAAAGTTCACGAAGAGATTTTCCGGGGTAGAGTGAGTCAGGCTAGGGAGCATTTTGTCGAACCCAGAGGGGAGTTTAGTCTCGTCATTGAAGGCAAGACTCGAGCCTGGTTGAAATTTCAAGAAAGGAGCTAAAATGCGCCGTGGTTGTATTGCTATTGGAAAGGTGGAATGTGATGGTTGTCAGCGCCCTCTTAAATATGGAGAGCGCTATCTTTTTATTGATGAGGAAGGAGACGAAAAGCAACGTCTTTGTGTTGATTGCTGCCTGAGCCGTGGTTATATTACATACAAAGCGACGAAAGTAGAGCAAATAATCACCTTTCTCTCCGAGGAATAAACGTTGGTAATCGTCATATTCAGGGCTTCGACTCATAGCAATGACACAGGGCAATTATTGATTTACAATATGATAGCCTTTGAGGCAAGAATTTGAGTGAGCGCATTTTTATCGGTGTTGCCTGGCCTTATGCCAATGGTCCTCTACACTTAGGACATGTCGCTGGCGCTTATCTGCCAGCTGATATTTTTGCCCGTTATCATCGTCTTAAAGGCAACAAAGTGCTGATGGTCTCCGGTAGTGATCAGCACGGAGCGCCGATTACAATTCGGGCCGAACAAGAATCTACCACACCACAAGAAATAGTAGCCAAATACCATCATCAATTTATCGAGTGCTGGAAAAAATTGGGCATCTCTTTCGATTTATTTACAACTACTGGCACTCCCAATCACACTCAAGTTACTCATGATATATTTCTCACTTTGCTCGATAAGGGTTACATTTACAAAGACAAGATGCTGCAAGCTTATTGCCCCAAGTGCCAGAGGTTCCTTCCCGACCGCTATCTGGAAGGTAGTTGTCCTCACTGTGGCTTCACTAAGGCAAGAGGTGATGAATGTGATGAGTGCGGTAAGCCTTTGAATCCAGGGGAGCTTAAGGACCTTCGCTGTTATCTTTGTTCCACTCCGCCTCGCTCTGAGTCTTCCGAGCATTTCTTTTTGCGCCTTTCTTCTTTTCAGGACAAATTGGCTGCCTGGATAAAAAAGCGGACTCATTGGCGGCGTAATGTGCTCAGCACCACGTGGAAATTTCTGAACGAGGGATTAAGAGACAGGGCAATTACTCGTGATTTGGATTGGGGAGTAACTGTGCCGCAATCAGGCTTTGAACATAAACGTATTTATGTATGGTTTGAGGCAGTTATTGGTTACCTATCGGCAAGCAAGGAATGGGCAAAATTGCAGGGAGATGATACCGCCTGGCAAGCTTTCTGGCAAGACGATGCTAAGAGTTTTTATTTCATTGGCAAGGATAATATATTTTTCCATACCATTGTTTGGCCGGCGATGTTGATGGGTTATGATAGTCTGAATATTCCTTATGGTGTTCCAGCTAACGAATTTTTGACTATCGAAGGCAAGAAGCTTTCTACTAGCCGTGGTTGGGCAATCTGGCTGCATGATTACCTGGAACGGTATGAGCCAGATCCTTTGAGGTATACTTTGGCAGTG
>Ga0209986_10001921_pt1 | contig 19548 bp, 17 predicted proteins | sample BlataG_FD_183168 | JGI IMG/M metagenome (GOLD analysis project Ga0209986, IMG submission 183168) | Deep subsurface microbial communities from Black Sea to uncover new lineages of life (NeLLi) - Black_00105 metaG (SPAdes) (version 2) | ecosystem: Environmental > Aquatic > Marine > Oceanic >... | reverse complement strand
AGTTACCTCATCAGGTGCACCAGTTAATGGACATATAGCTCTAAGAGTTTTGGAAAAAGCAATTACTTCTCTTATATTTTTTTTCTGTAATACCTCAGCAACAAATCTATCAAAACCATATGCAATTCCCCCAAGAGGTGGAGCACCATATTGAAAAGCCTCTAATAAGAATCCGAAGTTACTATCCACTTTATCTTTATCATGACCTAAAACTTTAAAAATCTCCTTTTGTAAATTACTATTATTAATTCTTATAGAACCACTTGCAATTTCTACTCCATTTAATATCAAGTCATAAGCTTTTGCTTTTACTTTTAAAGGATCATTTTTTATAAACTCAATGGTTTCTTCTGTTGGTGAAGTAAAAGGATGATGCATCGATTGATATCTTTTTTCATCATCATCCCATTCAAATAAGGGAAAGTCATACACCCATAAGAATTTATATGTATCTTCAGGAATCAAATCTAATTCATTGGCTAAATATAATCTTATCTGACCTAAAATTGCACTTGCTTTACTTGATAAATCAGCTATAAGAATAATTAAATCACCCGATTTCGCTTCAAATCTATCCAATATTGCTCTTTTTTCATTATCCTTAAGATATTTTGCAATAGATGAATGTAACTCTCCACTTTCTCTTACTTTTATCCAGACAACCTGCTTGGCACCTAAATCCTTGGCCATTACTGAGAAAGCATCCATTTTCTTCCTGGAGAAATTAGCAGCATCATTCACAATTATACCCTTTATTCTGTCTTTATTTTCAATAGCATTTTTAAAAAGCTGAAAATCAGTAGATAAAAGCTCATCAGTTATATCCACTATAGGTATTTCAAATCTTATATCTGGTTTATCTGTTCCATACTTCTCAATTACATCAAAATATTTTTTTCTTTCAAAAGGTAAAACTAACTCTATATTAAAACATTTCTTAAATACATATTTAAGCATCTCCTCGTTTATTTTAAGAATATCTTCAACATCCACAAAAGACATTTCAATATCTACCTGGGTATATTCTGGTTGTCTATTTGCTCTCAAGTCTTCATCCCTAAAAACCCTTGTTATTTGAAAATATCTTTCCAATCCTGAAACCATTAGTATTTGCTTAAATAACTGAGGTGATTGAGGTAAAGCATAAAAACTTCCTTTATGTATTCTACTTGGAACTAAATAGTCCCTTGCTCCCTCGGGAGTACTTTTAGCAAGAATAGGAGTCTCAACCTCAATGAAACCTTGACCCTTTAAATATTCTCTAATAGCTACTGCCATCTGATCTCGAATAACAAGTATATTCATAACACCTGGTCTTCGAAGATCAAGATATCTATATTTAAATCTTAATTTTTCATCTATTTCTGTATCATCCTCAACTAAAAATGGTGGTGTTTTCGATTCACTCAATATTTTAAGTTTTTCTGCTATTACTTCTATTTCACCAGTTCCGAGTTCTGGATTTATTGTGCCAACCGGTCTTTTCCTCACATTTCCTTCGATAGTAATTACAAATTCAGATCTTAATTTTTTGGATAAATTATGGTCTTCTTCGCTTATATCCGGATCAAATACCACCTGAACTATTCCTGTTCTATCCCTTAAATCTATAAAAGTGAGATTACCTAAATCTCTTCTTCTGTGAACCCAACCACTTATTTTAACCATACGTCCAATATCTTTTTTTGAAATATTTCCACACCAAATATTCCTATATTTATTTTTCCTTATAGGTGAATTATGCAAAATCTGATCTGAAATCCTAAATTTTTTATCTTCCATTTAGTTACTCTCTTTTGTTTTTTCTTTTAAATAATTTATTACATCATCATAATTTATGATAGACTGTTTTCCTGTATCCATTTCCTTTAATGATACTTTGTTATTTCTTAGTTCATCTTCACCTAAAATTAATACATATTTTGCTTTTAATCTGTCTGCCATCTTGAATTGACCTTTAATACCTCTATTTCCATAATCCATATCAGATGGAATCTTATTTTTTCTTAAATCATTAAGAAGAACAATTGCCTTTTTTTTAGCTGTATCATTTAAAGCAATTAAAAAAACCTGTATATTCTTTTCAGAAAATGGTTTTATACCCATCCTCATCATAACAAGTACTGTTCTGTCAACGCCTATTGCTACTCCAACAGCAGGAGTTAGAGGACCTCCATAATCCTCTATAAGATAATCATATCTTCCACCACCACATATAGCATCTTGTGCACCTAATTTAGGTGCAGTTACTTCAAAAACTGTTTTTGTGTAATAATCAAATCCTCTTACCAATCTGTTATCCAATTGCCATTTTATTTTTAAACTTTCTAACCCCTTTAATACATTTTTAAAATGATCTTCACATTCATTACATAAATAATCTCTTAAAATTGGAGATTTGGATAATATTTTCTTACATTGATCAACCTTACAATCAAATACCCTTAATGGATTCTTTTTTATCCTGAAATTACAATCTTCGCACAGATTTTTACTTTTTATTTCTAAATATTTGTTTAAATCTTGTAAATATTTTTTTCTACAATTTCTGCAACCCATACTATTTATAATAAGTTTAGTTTGATCAATTCCCAATTCCTTATATAGATTCATAACTAACACAATAGTCTCTATATCTGCAAGAGGGTCACTTGTACCTAAAATTTCTATTCCTACTTGGGAAAATTCTCTACCTCTACCTGCTTGAGGTTTTTCATATCTAAACATCTGACTGCAATAATAAAGCTTTATAGGCAGAGATTTACCATACATTTTATTTTGTATAAATGAACGCACTACTGGAGCTGTTCCTTCAGGTTTCAGAGTCAAAGATCGACCTTTCCTATCTTTAAATGTGTACATCTCCTTTGAAACTATATCACTAGCTTCTCCTATCCCTTTTGTAAATACTTCTGTACGCTCAAAAGTTGGAGTTACTATCTCTTTAAATCCATAAATTTCAAAAAGCTCGCGAGATTTTTCAAATACATAATTTCTAAATTCAACTTCAGGGGATAATATATCTCTGGTTCCCCTCGGTGTTTGAAATTTCAAAATTTTCTCCTTTTAAAAGTTAGATAATTCTGATTTTAAAATATAATTGACCATATAGTTATTTTCTTTTAAATCTTTAATTGAAGTTTCCGGACCATGACCTGGATATAATTTTACCTCATCATTAATGCTAAATATTTTATTCTTAATAGACAAAGCCAGATCCTTTGAAGATCCACCAAAAAGATCTGTTCTACCAATTCCATCTTTAAAAACTAAATCACCACAAAATATAATATCATCGACCATAATACTTATACTACCACGAGTATGACCTGGTGTATGTATTATTTTAAATACCTTATCATCTATTTTAAATTCATCATCTTCTTCAATAACTCTATCTGCATTAACTTTATAAAACTTGCCAGTTAATAATGACAAATTACTCATTGGACTATGAAGTAATTCCTTATCCAGAGTGTGTATACAAATTGGAGCATTAAGCACAGATTTTATTTCATTGTTTGCACCAATATGATCATAATGACCATGAGTATTTATTATATATTTGACTTTTAATTTTTTTTCATTAATAAAATCTAAGATTTTTTGAGGTTCTGCACCAGGATCGATAATTAATGCTTCCTTTGAATCTGTAGTATAAGCAATATAACAATTAACAGCAAAATAGCCTAAAGTAAATTTTTTAATCTCTAATTTATTCATTATTTCTCCATTGCTACGTATTATCTTCTTATTACTATGCATTATCTCTCCATCCCTGGAACAACTCTATAACTATCGTATATAGAATCAATATTTTTTAAATCCTCTAATAATTTATTAAGTAAAATTACATCTCCAATTTCCAAAGTCAATATAATAGTAATATCCTTTTCTACTTTTTTTCTAACAGCTATATTTATTATATTTAGATTATAGTTTGAAATTACTTCTGTAACATCTCTTAAAAGGTTAATTCTATCTATTGCGTCTATGCCTATCTCAACTTTAAAAAGTGATGGTTTAGTTAAATCCCATATAACCTCTATAAATCTCTCAGAATCTTTAGATAAAAATTTGATATTTATACAATCTTTTCTATGAACGCTAATTCCTCTTCCTCGAGTTATGTAGCCGATTATATCATCACCTGGTACGGGATTACAACAATGGGAAAGATTTATAACTAAATCATTCATCCCACTTACAACAACTGAGCTTGTATCTTTTCTTTCCCGTGCTTCCTGTACAATTTCCTCAGTTTTTAATCTATCCTGCTCGGGCTCAATCGATTTCTTTATAGCATTTATAATTTTTGTTGAAACCTGTATGTATGAAACTTTTCTAGCTCCAATCTGTGTGAAAAGACCATCTATATTATCAAAGCCAAGATTTTGTGCAATTTTCAAAAGTATATCCTGATCAACAGCGTGTAAAGAAAGTCCGTGTTTCCTTAAAGCTTTACTTAAAAGCTCTTTTCCAACAGTCTTATCCTCCTCTCTTTCTTGCTTTCTAAACCATTGTTTTATTTTTCCTTTTGCTCTAACAGTCCTCACAACATTTAACCAATCTCTACTTGGCTTACCAGCAGTTTTTGAGGTCAATATTTCAATTATATCCCCACTTTTAAGGAGCCTTTCCAGGGGAACCATTCTATTATTAACCATCGCTCCAATGCATCTATGACCAATATCGGTATGTACATGATAAGCAAAATCGATAGGTGTAGAACCCAATGGGAGTCTGACCACATCCCCTTTTGGAGTGAAAACAAATACCTCATCATGAAAGAGGTCAAGTTTTAACGATTCCATAAAATCCTTTGGATCTGAGAGTTCCTTCTGCCACTGGAGCATCTCTCTTAACCATGACATTCTCTCATCAAACTCTTTATCCTCTTTTACTGTTTTTTCCTTATACTTCCAGTGCGCTGCTATTCCATATTCCGCAGTTCTATGCATTGACCATGTTCTAATTTGTATCTCTATAGGTTTTCCATCAGGACCTATAACAGAAGTATGCAATGATTGATAAAGATTAAACTTTGGATTTGCAATATAATCATTAAATGTTCCAGGAATGGGTTTCCATAATGAATGAACAATACCCAAAGTGCCATAACAATCTTTTAAATCATTCACAATTACTCTAACTGCTGTTAAATCATATATTTCATCAAAATTTACTCCACGTTTTGTAATTTTCATAAAAACACTATAGAAATTCTTTGCTCTACCAATTATTTCAGCTGCAATACCAAAACTCTTTAATTTATCTTTTAAAATCTTGACAGTCAGATTTATCTGATCTTCTCTCGACTTTTGCCTTTGTTTAACCATACTAACAATTTCAGTGAATTTCTTTGGATATAAATATTTAAAAGATAAATCTTCTAATTCTCTTTGAACTTGAGATATACCCAATCGATGCGCCAGTGGTATAAAGATATCTATTGTCTCCTTTGCTTTTATCTTTTGTCTTTCTAAAGAAAGTGCAGATAATGTTCTCATATTATGTAGCCTATCAGACAACTTTATAAGAATGATTCTTATATCCTCTGACATAGCTATCATCATCTTTCTTAAGTTCTCAGCTTGTTCTTCTTCAACAGTCTCAAATGATATTTTATTTATCTTTGTTAAGCCATCTACTATTATCGCTGCAATTTTGCCAAACTCTTTCTCTACATATGATAATGAAATATCTGTATCCTCTATTATGTCGTGAAGAATAGAGCAAACAATAGAAGTTGTATCCAATTTCAAATCTGCGACTATATTTGCTACTCCCAATGGATGTGAGATAAAAGGATCACCAGATTCCCTTAGTTGTCCATCATGTTTTTCCCTTGCTAAATTAAATGCTTTTGCAATTATTTGGTGATCAGCATTGGGATTATACTCTTTTACCTTTTTTATTAAGTTTTCCAGTTCTCTCACATTTTTTTTCATAATCTTATTTTACAAAATAAATAACAAATATGCATTAAATAATTCGTACTATATACGAGATAGGTTAACAGTTTGTTCTTTGAAAGATTAATATAATATAATAAAGGTTCTTGTCATTGCGAGGAGCGAGATTCCTCGTTGCACTCGGAACAGGCTGCGCAATCTCAGTACATAAATTATTGTCAATAATAGAGATTGCCACGCCACCTTCGGTGGCTCGCAATGACAGAATAATATTATATTTTCAAAGAATAAAATACCAAAAGTGTTAACCTTACTTGTTAACAATTTATTTATACTTTGAGAAATATTGGTTTAAGATTTCCAGGAGAGAACCAGAAGTAAAAATCGAGGAAAATGTTATTACGATAAAACCAGATGTTAATAAAATGGCTAAATTTCTAAATAAACCTTCACTATAGATTATCAAGCCTATAAGTGAAATAAGAACAGCAATTAAAGCAATTAAAGATACTCCTGATGCTTGTTTTAAACTCAAATTTATCATTTTTTTATAACCAATGCTTTTTATAAGAAGTTTATTTTTACTTATTCTATTGATTATATTTAAAATCAGACCAATCGAGTAAATAAAAATAATTATTATTGATATAGTCATAGTAATCGATATTTTCTTACCTAATATAGAAAAAACACTTAATGTTAATAATAAGTTAAAAATGGCGGTGATAAAAGCGACTAATGCTAATATGAATTCTTTCTTAATTAAACTAATTAGAAATAGCATTACTGTACCAATTAAAATTAAATACAATATTTTCACAAATATATCTTTACTATGAAAAGGTAAAATATTATTTACTTTAATATCACCTTCTATCAGACCTGTCTCTATAAATAAATTTTTTATCTCATCTTTTTTATCTTCATCCGTAAATACTTCAATCTGATACTTCTTTTCATCCATAGATTGAATAACATCAGCAGTAAAATTATTTTTTTTAAGTATATTTCTAATCTCTTTTATTTCAATTGGTTCTTTGAAATTTACTTCAATCAAGGTACCTTCTTTAAAATCTTTTCCAAAATCAAGACCCCACCTCAATAAAAAGCTTATCAATCCTAAAACTATTATAATAGCTGATAACATAAACAATATTCTTTTCTTAGCTATAAAATCAAAATTCACTCTGCTATATCTCCTTATATAAAGTTTTAACTTACTTTAAATAACATTTTTTCTTAAGAATGGCTTTAGTGAATATTTTTGTAAAAGACCTGAAGATAATAAAAGACTGGATCTGGTAAAAGTGAAAAGAGTAATTATTGTTAATATAGAACCAATAACTACAGGAAGTAATAATCCTTTTACTTGTTTGGTTCCAAAATTATTAAGCACTAAAGCAATAATAAATATTGACATATTAATATAAAAAATATCATTTAATGAATTCTTAAAACCAAAATCAATACTTGTTGTTATAGATCTACCTTTTTTTAATTCTTCTTTCACTTTCTCGTATATTAAAATATTTGAAAAAACATATACACCCACTGCCAAAAATATGCCAGAAAATGAAGAGACTGTAAGCATAACTTTCGCTAAAGTCATCAATGAAAAAAGAGGTATTAAAAACAGAACTAAACTAATTACTGATACTAATCCCAAGCCCCTATAATATATCAGCATAGATACTAAGAGTAATGCAAATCCAACATATATTGTTATTAAAGATTTATATACGATATCTTCCCCTAAAGTTGGTCCCACATCTATTTTGTTATCAATTTTAAAATTGATTGGTAAAGTACCAGTTTGTAGCATTGTTGTAATATTTTCAGCCTCTTCAAATGTTTCTATATTAGGTATATAAATCAAATTCGCTTCTTCAGTTGGAATGGTTTCCTCACTGATATCTGTAATAGTTCTAAAAGCCCCATCTAAAACTATTGATAAATCGTCTCCAATGTTTTGCTCAAGTAGACTTTTAAATCTTTTCTCCAATTCTTTATCTAAATTCAAAATAACAGAATTTTTCATTTCTTGATACCCACGTTGAGCAGGTATTGGTTTTACATCTTTTAAATGTCCACTGATTGCAACTGTATCACCATAAATTGGATCATATTTTGTTATCTCTATTCTCTCAATAGTTTCCGATTCTGATATTTCCCCCATTATTAATTGTAAGATGACTATATAAGTGTTTTGTAAATTTGCCCCTTTTAATTTAAGATTGAACTCTAAGTCACTTATCTTTTCGTATTCAATATTTTCTTCTCCCAATTGCTCCTTGAGTTTGTCTAAAATCCTTGAAGTAGTTTGCTCAATCTCCTCAGGAGAAATCTTAACACCTCCATCTATAGTCTCTTTATCCTTATCTTTCATTTCCTCTTCTGCCTTGGGGGATTCTTCCTCTTTTTTTTCAATATATTTCAATCCTATATCTATTCCCTTAACTACCTTAAGCTCAAGATAACCTCTATTTTTGATAACACTTATAATACTTTCCAGATTATCAATTTTTGGCAACTGAACCAGTATCCTTTTAGATTCATCCATTGTCACCCTTGATTCAACTACTTTAAGTCTTTTAATTCTATCTTTAATTATTAAAAAAGCTTCCCTAATAGAATCTTCTGATTGTTCTTCTTCGGGTGATAGAATTATCTGAATTCCACCCGATAAATCAAGTCCTGTCTTTATCTTCTCATTTGGGGGATAGATTAAATAGAAGGCTCCAGCAACCATTACCAAAAAAAGTATTATTATTGTTATATGCCAAAATCTGTTTATCAATTTACACTCTCTATTTAAATTCAAAACTATCTGGATTATTATAAATTATACATATCACTATAAAAGCTTCACATCATTTATAATGATTTCGAAATCACATCCTAATTTTGTTGCAGCTTTTCTACATATTGTCATCCTTTTCAAAAATATTTCGAAATAATCCATAACCTGACTAATATTTGTATCAATTTCTATTTCAAGTGTAATTTTCTTTTCCTCATTATTCACTCTAAGAAATGAATGGGTTGCTGCATAATTTACTCTATCATGCATATCAAATGCAATTTCTGTTAACTCCCTTCTCACCCTACTTCTATGAACATCAGATTTATCTGCAAGTATTAATGCAGCTGTGATTGCATCAATCGCAAAGCCAGATTCCTCCTCATGATTTCCCACAGCACTCATAATTAACGATATTTCCTCCGGATTCATACCCATCCTCCCAAGAATATCGCCAGAAATCAATGCACCCACTAAATAATGATTTTTTCTATTTACCATATTTCCAATATCATGAAGATATCCAGCAATTGAAGCAAGTTCAGCTTCTCGTTTACTATAACCTAATCTATCAAGTATATTGAAAGCTATATTTGATACCAGGTCCGCATGTCGATGACCGTGTTCGGTATAACCGATAGCTTCCATAACTTTGTCAGCTTTTGCTATATATGAAATTATGATAGTATTGTTTTTAACCTCTTTAATTGTTATATTCTTATCAACCATAAAACCTTACCTTATTATTTTTATTATTTAGTTAACTTTCTGCTTACTGCGCTTTTGGCAATTTCAATATCAACATTTGGAGCAACCGTTATCAATACCTTATTATCAAAGACTTTTTTAATGGTACCAAATATTCCTCCCATAGTAACTACTTTGTCGCCTACTTCTAAACTCTCCAACAATTTACTGTGTCTTTTTTGTCTTCTTTTTTGAGGAAGTATCAGGGTAAAGTAAAAAATAGCAACAAATGCAGCAATCCAAATATAGTAAATATACTTGTTTAAAAAATCCACCAATTGTGTACTCATGTCTCTCCTTTCATAAAAATTTTTAAATTATATTTCTTAAATTATATTTCTATTCCAAACATAATTTTTATATTTCCTTTTTATCTCTGAGAATGTTCCATCCTTTATTCCTCTTCGGATATCCTTCATTAAATTAATCATAAAATGAAGATTATGAGTTGTTAGTAACCTACTGGCTAAAATCTCATTTGATATATACAGATGTCTTATATAAGCACGGCTATAATTCTTACAACAATAACAATTACAATCATGTATTAAGGGGTTAAAGTCCATTCTATATTTAAAATTTTTTATATTCAACTTACCTTCATAAGTAATTGCTACCCCATTTCTTGCTATTCTTGTTACTAATACACAATCAAACATATCTACACCCAAGGAAACTGCTTTTATTATTCCCTCAGGGTCTCCTAATCCCATAAAATAACGTGCTTTCTCTTTTGGTATTTCATTTACAGTTTTTTCCATTAATTCAAATGTTAATTCTTTTGGCTCGCCTATACTAAGTCCCCCTATAGAGTAACCATCAAAATTCAACTCCAACATTCTTTTTGAACATTCCTTTCTCAAATCATCATACATTCCTCCCTGAATAATCCCAAATAAAGCTCCTGGATAATCTCCAACACTATTTATTGACATTCTAGCCCAATTTAATGTCCTGATCATAGCTAATTTTGTGTAATCATGATCAGAATTGGGACTAACTGGTTCATCCAACATCATCATTATGTCTGAACCCATTCTTTTTTGCAATTCTACAACCTTTTGAGGGCTAAAAAAATGTTTTGATCCGTCAATTATTGATTTAAATTCTACTCCATCTTTAACAATCCTAAATGTTTGATTTAAACTAAATACCTGATAACCACCACTATCTGTAAGTATTGGTTCTTCCCAGTGCATAAATTTATGCAATCCTCCTGCTTTCTCTATTACATCTATCCCTGGTCTAAGATACAGATGATATGTATTTCCCAAAATAATTTGAACTCCAATATCTATTAACTCCTCAGGGGTCATAGCTTTCACTGTTGCTCTCGTTCCAACTGGGCAAAAAACTGGAGTATTAATTTTACCATGAGGCGTTATTATCTCACCTAACCTTGCATTACTATTTTTATCCTCATGTATTACATTGAATTTAAATTTTTTATTTTCCATCTTTAAGAATTAATTAAAATTTATATTTAGATATATTTATCCTATTGAAATATATTTATTAAAGATAATTGAAATCATAATTCGTATAACAAAGGATTGCGCTATTATACAATAAAATTTTAAGTAATACTCCTAAATTATTTTTTATAAAATAAGCATTGCATCACCAAATGAGTAGAACCTATACTTTTTCTTAATTGCTAAATTATATGCGTTCATTACAACTTTCTTATTAGCAAATGCACAGATCATTATAAACAGTGTTGAACATGGAAGATGAAAATTAGTTATAATTCCATCTACCATTTTAAATCTATAATTTGGTTTAATAAATAAATCAGTTTCTCCAGAAAATGGTTTAATTTCTCCATCTTTGGTAGCAGACTCCAAAGCTCTCACTGTAGTAGTTCCTACAGCTATAATTTTCCCACCATCTGCTTTTACATTATTTATTAGTTTTGATTGTTCTTCTGATAAATAAATTTTTTCACTGTGTATAATATGATTTTCAATATTATCAACTTTAATTGGTCTAAAGGTATCCAAACTTACATGTAATGTAATGGTAGCAATCTTAATACCTTTTTTACTGATTCTTTTAAAAACTTCATTTGTAAAATGTAAACCAGCAGTGGGTGCAGCTACAGAACCCTCCTTTTTTGCATATATTGTCTGATACCTTTTAAGTGGTATATTTGGATTTTTAATATATGAAGGAAGCGGAGTTATACCTAAAGAAAATATATCTTTTTCAAAATTTTTATAAGAATTTTCATAAAAAAATCTTATTTTTACTATTCCTTCTCCAACCTTTTCTTCAATAATAGATTTTAAATTTGACTTTCTTGTACTTATTTTAGATGGATAAACCAAGATCGTACCTTTTTTCACTCTTTTAAATGGTTTAATTAGAGCAGTCCAGAGATTTTTCTTTAGCTCACTCAGTAATAATATTTCAATCTTTGCACCAGTATCTTTTTTTGTGGCAAATAACCTTGCAGGAATCACCTTTGAATTGTTTAAAACAAGGCAATCATTTTCACCTAAATATTCTGGAAGATTATAGAAAACATCCTCTTCTATAGAACCTTTGCTTCTATCTATTATAAGAAGTTTGGATTTATCTCTTTCCTTTAATGGTTCTTGTGCTATTAAGTTTTTAGGAAGATGGTAATAGTAATTAGAAACTTTCATAAAATTTAATTTCAATAAGATTGCTTCATCGCTTATGTTCCTCGCAATGACACAATATAAACCTTCCAAAATATTTATTTTTTTTTATAGTGAAAATATATGCAGTTAGTAGTATATTTTAATAGGTTTAATCTTAAAAAGTAATAGAAGAAAATAATTAAAAAAGCTGGTCTTCCTTCTTATACTCCTCATTTAGATGTTCATATGCAATTTTCGTGGCTACCCTACCTCTCGGTGTTTTTTGTATAAATCCCTGCCTTAAAAGATATGGTTCATAAACTTCCTGAATTGTTTCTGATTCCTCTCCAACTGAACTTGACAATGTACTCAAACCGACTGGACCACCATTAAATTTGTAAATTATAGTTTTAATTATTTTAATATCCAGATTATCTAATCCTTCTTCATCGACATCTAACAATTCTAAACCATCAAGAGCTACTCCCCCATTTATCTTTCCATCTGCTTTAACAATTGCATAATCCCTTACTCTCTTTAGAAGTCTATTTGCTACTCTTGGGGTACCTCTTGCTCTTTTAGCTATTTCTAAAGAACCTTTTTCATCTATTTCCACGTTTAATATTTTAGCAGACCTTCTAACTATTTTTTCTATTTCATCAACTTTATAATAATCCAAGCGAATTGTTATTCCAAACCTTGTTCTAAGAGGAGAAGAAATAAGACCTGCTCTTGTTGTAGCTCCAGCAAGTGTAAAAGGTTTTAATTCTAATCTTAATGAGCGTGCCCCAGGTCCTTTACCAATCATTATATCCATTTTAAATTCCTCTAAAGCTGGATACAATATCTCTTCAACCGCTCGATTCAATCTATGTATTTCATCAATAAACAAAACATTATTCGACTCAATATTTGTAAGAATAGAAGCTAAATCACCAGCTCTTTCAATAGCTGGCCCTGAAGTTGTTATTACATTTACACCTAACTCATTAGATATAATTCCTGCTAAAGTTGTTTTTCCAAGACCTGATGGACCAATCAAAAGAACATGGTCTAACGCCTCTTTTCTTTTTTTAGTTGCTTCAATATAAATAGCTAGATTTTCCTTAATTTTATTTTGACCAATAAAATCTTTCATCCTTTTTGGTCTAAGTTCCTTATCTAACTCAATATCATATTTATGAAGTTTTATATCTGTTACTTTTTCTTTCATGCATTTATCTTATTTCATATCTTATCTATAATTTGATAGTTTTTCGACCCTCTCCCCAACCCCCTCCCACCAGGGGAGGGGAATTGACCCTTTAGTGTTTAATATCCTCTTAAGTTTTTTAAAGCATATCTTATAAACTTTTCTACAGTAATTACTTCCTCTCCTTCAGTTGGAAACCCCTCCAGTGACTCATTTATCTCAGATGGTTTAAATCCAAGATTTCTTAACGCCTGTATAGCTTCTTTCATAATAACTAATACTTTATCAGGTATCTCAACTTTTATGATTTTTTCAAGTTCAGGTAGCTCAAGCTTTTCTCTTAATTCTAAAATAAGTCTTAAAGCAGTCTTCTTACCAACTCCTGGAATAGTTCTTATTAAATCAACATCCTGATTTAAAATAGCTTCCTTAAACTCATTTGAGTTAAAGACAGAATGAACTGCTAATGCTACTTTAGGACCAATTCCTGATATTTGTAGAAGATTTTCAAACATTTTCTTATCTTCTTTGTTTAAAAAACCGTATAACCTTAGACTATCATCTCTTAAATATGTATATGTATAAAAAATAATTTCATTACTTACCTTGGGTAGACTCAATAATGTTTTTGGAGAAATAAATATCTGATAACCTACTCCATTTACATCAACTAATACATATTCAGTTAATTTAATAGCTAATTTTCCTTTAATAAATCCTATCAATTTTTCACCTTAAGAGTAACTCTTTGTTTCCTTTCCAGTTTAAATGACATATAGCAATTGCTAAGGCATCTGCAGCATCGTCCTTAATTTTTTCGTCACCAATTTTTAATATGGCTTTGACCATATATTGTACCTGTTTTTTAGAAGCATTTCCAACACCAACTGCTGCTTTTTTAACTTGTAAAGGTGTATATTTATAAACATCTAATTGATTTTGATGCCCGGCAAGTAAAACTACACCGCTTGCTTGACCTACAGAAATAGCTGTCTTTACATTACTGCTAAAAAATAACTCCTCAACTGCTAAACAGTCGGGAGAATAGGTTAAAATGATATCATTTATACCTTTATATATTATATTTAATCTATGTGAAATGGGAAGTTTTGCTGAAGTTTTTATGCAATCATAATAGACTGCATTTAATTTTCCCTTCCTTTCTTCCACTATTGCCACACCTGTTGTTGCTGTTCCGGGATCAACTCCTAATACCTTCAAAGTTTCTCCATTAATTCATCTGGTATTTCAAAATTTGTATAAATCTCCTGGACATCATCCTGTTCATAAAGTGCATCTATTAGTTTAAGAGCTTTTAATGTTTTTGATTCATCAAGCAATTTATAATTCTTAGGAATAAGAATAATTTCTGTTGAATCAGTTGATAAGCCTTTTTCAATTAAAAAATCTTTGATTTTCATAAGCTTAGTTGGTTCTGTATAAATTTCATAATGATCCTTTTCAATAATTACATCATCTGCTCCTGCATCAATAGCTAATAACAAGATCTCATCTTCATCAATGTTAGAACCATCTTTTAAATTGATAACACCTTTCTTATTAAACATCCATCCCACACATCCCGTTGAGCCAAGATTGCCATTGTGTTTAGTAAATATGTTTCTCATTTCTGAAGCTGTTCTTTTTCTATTATCAGTCATAGCTTCAACTATTACTGCAATTCCTTCAGGTCCATATCCCTCATATACAACTTTCTCTAAATCATATCCACCAACCTTACCAATACCTTTTTTAATAGCCCTCTTTATATTATCTTTTGGCATATTGAATTCTTTTGCTTTCTGAATTGTATTGGCTAATGCTATATTCTGATTTGGATCACCACCTCCCTCTTTAGCAGCAACTATGATTACTTTCGTTAATTTAGAAAAAAGTCTTCCTCTTTTTGCGTCTTCTTTTGACTTTTTGTGCTTTATAGTCTTCCATTTCGAATGACCTGACATCCTATTGCCTCCATCTTTTATTTACTAAATTCAAAAAATATCGATGGATTCTATCATCATTACTTAATTCTGGGTGAAAAGCTGAAACTAACAAATTTTTCTGTTGAGCCATAACTATTCTATCATCTATCTCTGCCAACATTTCTACCTGTTTTCCAATCTTTTCTATTATTGGAGCTCTTATAAATACTGCGGGAAATTTCTTATTACCCAATTTTGGTATTTCAATATCAATCTCCATACTATCTATTTGCCTACCAAATGCATTCCTTCTAATCTCTATATCCATAATAGAGATCGTTTTTCTATTTTCACCAATTATATTTTTTGACATTAATATTAATCCCGCACATGTACCATAAATTGGCTTCCCCTTATACGCAAACTCTCTTACCTTTTCAAAGAAACTGTATTCATTCATCAAATTTCCAATTGTACTGCTTTCACCTCCTGGAATAATTAAACCATCGATATCATCAATCTGACCTGGTTTTTTTATCTCAATTGGTATAACACCACATCTTTCAAGTATCTCTGTGTGTTCACTTACCGCTCCTTGAAGAGCAAGTACACCTATCTTTTTCAAATCAGATTCCCCTTTTTTGTAAAAGATCCATTTCGTCTATTTGAGATATTTGTAGTCCCATCATCGCTTCACCCAAATTCCTTGAAACCTCAAGCAAAACTTCAGGATCATTAAAATATGTTGTTGCTCTCACAATAGCTTTAGCCATTACAGAAGGGTTTTCTGATTTAAATATTCCAGATCCAACAAAGACCCCCTCTGCTCCAAGTTGCATCATAAGAGCTGCATCCGCAGGTGTAGCAATTCCTCCAGCTGCAAAATTTACTACAGGAAGTTTACCATTTTCCGCAACCCATTTTACTAATTCAAATGAAGCTTCCATCTCTTTTGCTGTTGTTATAAGCTTATCTTCAGATAAAAAAGTCAATTCTTTAATCTCATTTTTAATAAGTCTCATGTGTCTTACAGCTTCAACAACATTCCCTGTTCCAGCTTCTCCTTTAGTTCTTATCATAGCTGCTCCTTCATCAATTCTTCTTAATGCTTCTCCAAGATTTGTTGCGCCACAAACAAAGGGAATTTCAAATTTATTTTTATCTATATGATATTGCTCATCTGCTGGGGTTAAGACTTCACTTTCGTCTATAAAATCAACCCCCAAAGCCTGCAATATTTGCGCTTCAGCAAAGTGTCCAATTCTAACTTTAGCCATTACAGGAATAGTGACTGAATCCATTACATCTTTAATAAGCTGAGGATCTGCCATTCGCGCTACTCCCCCAACTTTTCTTATATCGGCAGGTACCCTCTCTAACACCATTGCTGCAACTGCTCCAGCTTTTTCAGCTATCATAGCCTGCTCCACAGATACAATATCCATAATTACTCCGCCCTTTAGCATCTCAGCCAATCCAGATTTTACTTTAAATGTTCCAATCTTTTTCAAATATATCACACTCCTAATATATATATTATAATATCAAATCAATAAATACGAGACAATATGTAATTTAATATTAAAAATCATTTGCAAATTATTTTAATAAATCAAACATAATTGTAATAATATTAAAGAATATATAACAATTTTTGTAAAAATTGGTATTTAAAAGCTTGAAATTTGAGATATATCTCATCATTATATTATAATTATTACTTATAATTAGCTTAATTGAAATTTTTACTATTATTCTTATAAAAATTTTATGTTATTAATATAGAAAAATACAACCCTTTTAATCCATCTTAAAAGGGTTTAAACTTCTGTGTTTTTTGAGATGAATATAAACAGATTTTTGGAAAATATAAAAATATTTAAATACCTGATATTTATTGTATTCATAAGCACCTTCATAGCTATTACTCTCAATCCTCATATAATCTTTGCTGCAGATTTAGAAAGATTAAAAGGTGAAAAGGTTAAACTAACAAATGAACAGAATGCAATTCTTTATAACTTAAATAATATAAGAGAAGAAATAGATAGAACAAAACACGATTTACTTTCATTAGAATCTAAGATAAATACCTTAGAAAATCAAATTAATAATTTGGAATTAAATATTAAAAAAATAGAAATTGAGTTAAAAAATACAATTAAAATTCTTAATGAAAAAGCCATTGAACTTTATAAACGGAAAAACAATTCTTTTTTTCAAGCTGTAATATCACCAAAAGATATTATCACATTCTTTAAAAATATGAATTTGTTTGGTTATATGATGAAGCAGGATTCAGAGGCAATCAATAATTACATCGAAACAAAAGAAGAACTTATAGAAACTAAACTCATATTAGAGGAAAAACATGAAGAGCTAAATAGTTATAAAGATCAGTATAATTCTACCCATAATTCACTTTTAATAAAAGAAGCAGAGTATGAAAAAAAATTGGAAGAAATAAAAATACAAGTAGCCAAGTTAGAAAACAATTTAAAAGAAATAGAAGGAAGAATTAAAAAAATTCAATCACAATATCCAAATCTTAATATTGTTGATGAATATAGAGTTCTGTCAACAGGTTATTGCCCCTGTCCCATTTGCTGTGGTAAATATTCAAGTGGGTATACAGCAATAGGTTTAAAAGCTGGTCATGGTGTTATTGCGGTAGATCCCAAATTTATCCCACTTAGAACTAAAATATTGATACCCGGATATGGAGTTGCAATTGCTGGAGATACAGGTAAAAAAATTAGAAATAATCACATAGATATAGGTTTTGACGATCATTCAGATGCCTTGAGATATGGGGTAAGATTTATTTATATATATAAAATTGATAAGTGAACTACCCTCAGCTATCGCAAGGAGCTTCCTGCTTCTACGACCGAACTTGCGGAAACTTCAGTTAGTTCCCGTAAAGGTTCAATCTTAACAGGCGTAAATTTGGACAGTCCCTGCCCTATATTTAATATGTTTATTGCTGAATTATAATCTCGGTCTATCTCTAATCCACATTTGCATTTATGTATTCTATTGTATAATTTCTTGTAAACTTTACTTTTACAATTACTGCAATTTATAGTTGTATTTTTAGGATCTATTTTAATAACTTCAACACCAGCATTCTCAGCTTTGTATTGAATTAATTGTATAAATTTAGACCAAGAAGCATCAATAATTGATTTAGATAAATATCTATTTTTAACCATGCCCTTGATATTTAATTTTTCAAGAGCAATAAATCCATAACCCTTAACATAACATCTTGACAGTTTATGTAGAAAGTCATTTCTTTGGTTTACAGTTCTCTCATATACTCTTGCTACTTTTATCCTTTGTTTCTTCCTGTTTCTTGATTTCTTTTTCTTTCTTGACAACCTTCTTTGTTCTTTAGTTAATTTCTTCAATGATTTGTCTAAAATTTTAGGATGTTTTATTTTATTACCATCAGAATCATATATAAAATCAATTAATCCTAAATCAATACCAACTTTTTTACTGTTACTGCTTTTTGTTATCTTCTCTTTTATTTCAACAGTTATACAGGCATACCATTTTTTAGAAGAGCAATGCTTTATTGTAATCTGTTTTATCTTTCCTTTAACTGCTCTGTGAATTCTGATTTTGATATTACCAATCTTTGAGAGATGCAACAAATCCAATCTTTTATTAGTTTCTATGAGTTTGAATCCACTCTGGTTATAAGTGAATGTTTTGAACCACCCCTTACCCTTGAATCTCAATTTACCAACTTTTTTACCATTCTTCTTTAGTCTTGATAATGCTCTCAGATTAGAAAATAATCTATAATGTTCATACTGTAAAACTTTAGAATAAACTTCTTTCAATTCTTTATATTTTTCTTTCAACTCAACTATTAAGTGTTGCAGTATTTTTCTATCTATCTTCTCTTGTTTGTTCAATTCTTCTAATAACTTATTATAAACAAATCTACATCTATCTAAAGTATGTAATAGTTTTTTCTCCTGGTCTTTAGTTGGATATAATCTAAATTTATAAGTTAGTTTCATTTTTGTTTTTGTTTGCTTTGACTTTAGTTATCTTAATTTATCATTACATAAGAAAAAGGAAATTTTCTTAAAATAGCTATTAAATTATTAATATTATACAAACATATGTTTGCTTTGTCAATTATTTTTAATATTATCATTTACCTGTAAATTAGCTTATTTTATAAGAATTTAAATTCTGTTTTTTTAAATCTTTGAGTCAATCCCAATTTTTCTGTAAAATTTAAAGAGTCACCAACTCCTTTTCATATAATTGTTTTTTAATTTAATTTATTTAATTTCTCCTGTAGATCTTTTATAGTTTCTTTCATTCTAATTAATTC
>Ga0209986_10001920_pt1 | contig 19561 bp, 16 predicted proteins | sample BlataG_FD_183168 | JGI IMG/M metagenome (GOLD analysis project Ga0209986, IMG submission 183168) | Deep subsurface microbial communities from Black Sea to uncover new lineages of life (NeLLi) - Black_00105 metaG (SPAdes) (version 2) | ecosystem: Environmental > Aquatic > Marine > Oceanic >... | reverse complement strand
GCGAAGCCCCCACCAGGCGAGCGACCTCGCGGATGCCTTTGCCTTCTTGCAGCAGTTTGGCGGCGATGCGCCGCCGGACTTCCAACTCTTGGGCACTGCCTTTTGGTCTCATGGATGAAATTATAACCGATTCGTTCATTTTAAAGTGCGAAGGTCAATAGTATGGACAAGATATTTTAGGTAGTTCGAGCGCAACTACTTACCCTCCCGCAGGTTATGACCGAGAGCATTTATTGGTTTGAATATCCGGTCGATGTCTTCATCAGTGAAGATTGGGGCGCTTGAGTCTGGCTGCTCCCAGATTAAGCGCCTGGTGATAGATTGCATCTAAGAGCCGGCTAAAAAAAGCAGCCGCTGACCGTAAAATTCTCATTATTTTTCCCAAGGGCAGGCCACTGGAGAGTAGACACCCTCCCCTTTGGATTCGATGCACGTAAATTCCACAGTAGCGTTGACGTGGTCGCGGTTTTCGGGGCTGGGATTCATGTCAGCCACGTATTCATGCACATAGATTCCCGTTGCGATGGCATCATCTTCGTTTAATGTTGCCGATAGGTCGGTGTAGTCGCCGGTCATCGCGACAGACCAATCGATCAATAACAAAGTGGTCTCGCGTTGATAGGTGTGCCCATTGTCGCAGACCCAATCGGAAACCTCCATCGGCAACGCCGAGATGTCGAGGTCGATCCGGCCGTTCTGATAGGCGCCCTCGACGTCAAACTCAAAAACCTGACCCTCGATCGATGCAGGCGCGCACACCCGTTGGCCATCCGACCAGTGCTCGTCTTTCTGGTACGTCCCTCCGCCCGGTTTATCCCCGGCGATGTGCCAGCGGCTGCCTCCTGCTGGCGTGATCTGAACGATTTGCAGGGCTGTGGCAACGAGATCATAGCCGTACCAATACTTCGGCGGTGGGCACGTAAAGTCACCCCCATCGATATGGTCGACACCCCAGGGTTCTGATCCGCAAGTGCCCACCCCATCCTGGCGCTGGACTCCTACCTCGACGTAGATCTGGCCCAAGATCGCATCATCATCTGCAGGTTCACCAGGCGCTGGATCAGAGGGTTCATCTGGCCGTGTGGATGGCGATGAGACACAGTCGTCAGGGCAGTTTTCGGCGTTCTCAGGCCCGTCGCAGACTCCATCGCCGCAGCGATTTTCGGACTGCGCCGCAGGCGCCCCTTCGCCCTTCGTATCGCCGGGTTGGGGGCTGCAAGCCGCGGTTAGCAGAATAAGAATTACGATCATGATAATAGAACGTTTCATGTTGATTCCTCCCTGATGCTGTTTAATACCTTATGCTTGATAAACGATCAGCACGATGAACTGGTTTAAGCACTTAGATTCTACTAACAAGTCCAATAAAGGACGAATTCTCGTATTCACTCATTTAAAATGTTACCGAAAGATAAATGATGCATAATGACGTGCTTCCACCGACCAGGGACCTGGGGGCGCATATTGAGGACCCTCATCTAATCCTTCAGGAATCCGCTCCCACCATCGCCGTTTTGTGAGACCGGCCGCCACGCCAATGCCGACACTGCCGAGAGTGCCAAGCCAGAGTATGAATTGGCGACGATAAAGTCTGGTCGTCACGAGACGGTTACTCCTTTCAGGGCAGTCGGCCCTTTCTTGTCAATTACCAGAGATCCTAGGCTTTAAGATTAGGTCCTGATTGCATTGAATAGTAACGATCCAACTCCCAGCGAGCAGGGTTGTTCAGAATGTGTCGGCGGATGGCGTTGAGTACCTTATCGGAGCGGATTATGTGTTCAAAGTAGTTCCGCTGCCAGACTGGCGTTCCAGGAGTATTATGTAATTTGTTGATCCGTTTAGTTACGGCGGATTTAAACGAACCAACAATAGCCCCAAGCGATCCAGGTTTTGGACCAGATCTAGTCCTAACCTCTGTCTACATTTTTCCTAGTGATGTTAATGATTCCGTGAATGTGGTTTGGCATTACGATAAAAGCGTCCAATTCTACCTGGGGAAAATGTGACGGAAGCTGAGCCCAACACCTAATAACAATCTGCCCCGATTCGTTCAACTTCATCTCCCCATTGAGAACCTTGCCAAATATCGGCTTATATTCGTGGCTGCAGATAGTGACAAAATACGCACCAGGATGTGTATAGTCATAACCTGGCAAACGAATGGAACGCCTGCGCTGAATACGCCTGATAGACTTGGGAACCTTCTTCGTTGTTAAGTTGAGTATCGCTCGGGCGTCTTTGTTAGAAACCATGCAGGCTCTCTAATCGGACTGTGCGCACCAACCAGGGTGCGCCAATGAAGGCGAAGAGTACTATCCCAAAACCAACGACGATAAGGCTAGCCAGACGCTGGCCACGCCATGCGGGTAATGCCCGTATATGCAGGATCAGTAGTTACCAAAGCCAGGTGATAAGCGTCCAGGTTTCCTTGGGGTCCCACCCCCAGTAGCACCCCCAGGCTTTATGCGCCCAGATAGTGCCGGTTAGGATGCCAAAGTGTCAGCCAGGGAAAACCCAGCGCGATTGCTCGTTCCATCGTTCGCTCCGTCTCCTTGGGATTTGCGGCGTGGAGCCTAATGCGTCCCTGTTGGAGCAATCTCTCGTAGGGTATCTTCGCTCCCGATTAACATTACCGTCGGGCCAGAGAGCAGGTCCATCAGGAACGGATCCTCATTGACAACCCGTTCTTGCCACTCCTCCGGCGTGAGGAGAACGTAATTAATGCTCCGCTCGAGGTTTGTTTCCACCCGGGCGATCATATCCGCCAGCTCCTGCAGCGACAATCCACCGATGATCATGAGGTCGAGGTCAGAACGATCATCAACTTCGCCGCGTGCAAAGGATCCGAAGATGAACACAGCTTCGATTCCGGGCACGTCTTCCAAGCTTCCTCGGATGAGATCGCCTGCACCCACGGTCTTCAGGATCATGGCGCGCAGCTCGGAGAGAATCGGGTTATCTGGATTGAGCCAGAATAATCTGCGTCCTCCGTCTTTCTTACTCAATAATAGACCTGCACCCTCCAGATTACGAAGCTCCTTCCAGACAGCACTGTATTGCGCGCCTACCAACCCGGAGAGCATCCGGGCATAGTAGCGCTGGTCCGGATTGAGCAGAAACTGCTTCAGCAACCCAACACGCACTCTTGAGGAGAACAGCCGTTCGATCATGAACCCTCCGCTAGATTGTCACAACATTAAATGTATCACCTTTGGTGATAACGTTATCACTTTTGGTGATTATGGTCAAGTGATCCGAGATCGCTTGAGAGATCTTCTCAGAAATCATTGGCTTGCGTGGATTCTCGTCTTTCGTTAATTTCGTGTTTGCACCGTCTGCCCGGCGCGCCGGAGGATATAATAATAGAGATTGACAGAGGCGCCGATATGTATGTCAATCCCCCCGTCTTTGAAAACCAGGCGGTGAAGGAAAGCCACCGCAAATCTGTATTTGTTAATTGGCATATGATGCGCGAAAATTAATATGATGCAGAACTCGGCGATGCTCCCCTAGGCAACGCTCGGGACTTCGCAGCTCTGGGCCGCTAGGCAGAAACCGGGGGATATAAATTGAACCAATTAATTGACCTAATCAATTCATTCAATCCAAACAAGCCATCCTTTCCGCCAACACTTCTGTACAACGAAGGCTGGCTTCTTCGGCTCATCCTCGATTGGTTTCACCGTCATCAAATTGATGAATTTACGTTTAGCTTCCCTTCAGGAGCCGTGTGGTTCTCAGAAGCTCTTCTAGCGTCGCCGTTTATGCCTCGCTACCGGGGTGATCCTTTATCAGAGTCACGAACCCATGCAGATGGCGTGATCGGACATTTTATAATAGGCAAAGAAGGCAAATCCGATCTTGTTCTAAGTCCAGATGCTACCCATTTTATTGTCCTCGAGGCGAAGATCAGCAGTCCTCTATCTTCCGGAACGAGAAATGCCCCGTATTATGATCAGGCAGCCAGAAATGTGGCATGCATGACTGAAACCCTTCGATTATCTAATCGCTCACCAGCAGAGATGTCTGATCTTGCGTTTTATGTGCTTGCGCCTGAGGAACGTATTCTTGCGGGTGCGTATGATAAGGAGATAGATCCTCGTTCTATTCGTGCGAAGGTTGAAAGGCGGGTATCGGATTATGGTGGCAAGCGCGATGCGTGGTATTCGGACTGGTTCGAGCCTGCAATAGAGCATATGGAGATTGGGGTAATAAGTTGGGAAGAGATCCTTACAAGATTAGGGAAGGAGGACAAGAGGGCATCGGACTCGATCTACGATTATTATGCATTATGTTTGGAGTTTAATTAGAGAGAACGATTTCGACCTAACGCCTCGGTAGAGCAGATCATGGTTGAGCTATAAAATGGTATTTTTATTAATCATCAAAAACATCTCTTAGCGTAGTCATGGGGTCAAAGCAGGCAGTGGGTTGAATAAAACCCGACCATTCGGAGAGGAGGATTCACATCATTTCTTTTATCCTGCGAGCAACGATCTCTCTGTATTCGATCTCAAGCGGTCCATATTTCCGGAGTAGGTTTTCAAACCACTCACTTGAGCTGATCTTCCCACGGCGATTGGTCAACCGGCCTTTTAGATTCTGCCCACGAAACACGCCGACTTGGTTCAACGTCCCCGATTTTCCAATATAGATCACCTCATCCGTTGAAATGACACGCACGATATAAACACCATGCGCGCCGGAGGCTTTACCTCGGAAATGACGGTTCACGATCTCTCGAAATCCCAAGCTGTTGTCAGCATATTGAAACGAATCGGATGGATACTTTTGGCGGGGCAAAGAAAGGAGTATCGTAAACTCGGGCAAAGGAATGGCTTTCGACATAAGATTTAGAAGTCCATCATGGGTGGATAAAACCCAAAACAGGAACTAGTACAACATACCCTCTTCTGTTTTGCTCTCCGTCATGAATAGAATAATTCTCTGCATCTCAACAGAAACCCAGCAGGAAGCACGTCTTTCAATTCCTTAATATCATAAGCACTTCAGCGGCTGAATCCCTGCGCCTGTAACTGATGAGAAACTGTGCGAAATGTCTTATCTCCATGTCAATTCACCAGGGCCCCGGTGATATTTACACTCTCTTGCGACTTACCTTATCCTATACACTAGACCTGGCTACTCGCGAAGGATGCAAGCGCAAAAAGCAGATTCTCGCCAGTCAGCGTATCAAATGTATACATTGCCTCACCCGTGATCCGATCTCGCTCTGAAATTCCTGAATCCGCATACATCGGAGCGAGAACTTCGTAAAGTATCTCAGGCTTGTTGAAAAAGTATTCCTGCAATAATGGAAATACCTGCTGATTCCATACATACTCTAAGGCATTAACCTGATCTTTTTTCTCCGCAACAACTACTTTCAAGAAGTAACTGTGCCCAACCTGGTGATCGCGATCGAGAGCGCTCTTGATTCTCGAATTCAACTTTCGCAGCAAGGCGCCCAGATCAATATCCCCTTCGGTACTCTCAACGACTACATGATCGAGTAACTTCGGGGATGGCATGATCTCCACAAAGGCAAAACGCCTGCGAAGGGCCACATCGAGAAGCGCGATGCTTCGATCAGCCGTGTTCATCGTCCCTATGATGTACAAATTACTAGGAACAGAGAACTTCCTCTCGGGGCTGTATGCAAGTGCGACCGACAACTCGTTCTCCGCGCCTTCCCGCTTGTCGTCTTCGATCAGTGTGATGAGCTCACCAAAGATCTTGGCGATATTCCCGCGGTTGATCTCATCGATCACCATGACGTAGTTGTTCTCAGGATCAACGCGCGCTCGATTTGCGATCCGCTTGAAAGCACCTGGGGTTACATCGTATTTAACCGAGCCAGGATCCTCTTCAGACGTTATCGGGCGCAACCCCTCGATAAATTCTTCATAGGAATACGATTGGTGAAAGGTTACCCATTCGATGAACGCTCGGGAATCCTGACCAGTTCGCTCGCTGGATGTGAGGGTATGAAGCTCATCCGATAGATTATCCTGAACATAATCCTTCCCGCTCTCGGTGAGGAACCATCGAGTCTCAGTATCCTTATCGAAAAGATAGGGCTCTGAGCGCCTCGCCATTTTCACGGTCAGGCTCTCAGGCGAGGTATGATTCTGCAGGTAACCCCAGAGTTGATTCTTGGGATGCTTGACCGGAGAAACTGTTAGACGAGCTTCGACGATCGGCAACCCTTCCAATTCAGGTACAGAATACTTACTATCAGAGTCTCTGAGAAACATTCCGAGTGCGACTAACTCATGAAAAGTCAATCGCTCTGCCACCTCTTGCAAACGGACCGCTTGAGACACACCCTCGCCAGTTTCAGGCTTGACAAGCACCTCCGCAACCTTTTTGGCGAAGAAGGTCTTTCCGGTCCCTGGCGGACCATAGATGACGACATTTTTCGTATGCGCTAAGACGGCGAGAATAGAATCGAGCATCTCCCTTTCATCTGTATCATAGGTAGCATCGCCATTCTTAATGGCCTTCTCTTTTTCGACATCTTCCCTACCAACCTTTGGCGGCAGTTTCTTCGGTCTCCATTCATCCCGAAGATCGATGTAGAAATCAAAGCCTAGATCGATATCATCCCGAACTTCCGGTATACGCTGTCGGATACTCAGGATGGCTTGATCGACATCGTTTGGCACATCCTCCAGAATGGACTGATATGCCTCTACGATGCGTTCTTTATCCCGCGTGCTGATGATGCGTTCGTACTGGTCCGGGAAGGTCATATATAGAATGGCATGGCGCATGTCGTATGCGCGATCGGTTTTCAGGGGCAGGTTCTCGAGGATTTCATCCAAGATAGATTGCATGAGAGCTGGATCGGAAAGAAAGCGCTCAGGTTCGCCCGCTTCCTTCACGCGAAGTGCAAAAAGTGTGATCAGCCAGAATTGCGCGTACTTGTAATGGTACTTCATCGATGTGCGCGTATAGCCCGTTTCTTGCGCTTTCCAGATCGAATCGGCATCCAATAGCTCCCGGAACCCCCCCTGCTCTGCAGCCCATGTAACATCATGCCGTTTCTTCCCAAGACTTATGAAATCGGATGGAAGAAAATACACGAAGTAGATGTCCGAAATCATCTTCCACAAAACGGGATCGGTGCCTCGTAATTGCTGCTGTAGTTTGTCCTCGAAACTTGTCCCGGCCCCCAGAAGCGGAGAATCAACAAGCCGTATCTTCATCTCGCGCACATTCTCCAGAGTCCAAATTGAATCCGAAGGCCAGAGAAGGGACCGGTTGGAGCTTATACATCGATCGAGAAATTCACCAAAGGCTTCATAGATCAACTCAAATTCTGATCGCTTCGCCATGATATGTCTCCCTGTGAGCTTGAAGGGCTATGAAATCCAATATGGATCGAAATTCATCAATTAAAGGGTGGGGATCCCGTAGAGGACGATGGAGGTTGATGACCGCCAGGTCTATCGTTTGAGGTGTTTCTTGTACGCGGTATGTAACTTGAGGTGAATGAAACTCGGATTCTGCTGGATGGAGAAGCAGCGATCGCGTGCAATTGAAACGAGTCATGTATGCCATCATCTGATACAGGTCGGGTTCTGAGATCCGAGGACGCTCTCGATCATTTCCGAGACGCTTGTACTTTGTATCCAGGACGAGTGCGTTCCGGCCGTATGAATCCTGAATTAGGATATCTGGTTTCAAAAGAATAGTGGGTGTCTCATCCGGCAACTTGTGTAAGAGATGGACCAATTCCCCCTTCGATTGGCGCTTTATCACATATCTTTTCTCGGAGAATCCAAAGATCTGTGATTGATGCTTGAGAAGAAATCCGGCTACGAAGCGCTCGAACAACTTATTCATGTCGAATACAAAGGCGAATAGCCGCTGGGGACCCGAGGCCAACAACATCGCCTCACGCTCGAGAAATAGCTTTGCAAGGTTATAGGCTGTTCTGTATCGTTCGTTGATCCGTGTGAAATGGATCTTTTCAAGAGTCGTGGCCTCTATGTGGGCTTTCAAGGATACATCGATCAGCCATGCTCGAATGGATAGCAGCAATCGACGATTATCGGGGTCATTCGTCAGACGCAGCAGGTGCTCCCCGACATACCGGAACACCTGATTGAGCGGCGAATCGAGGTCAAACTCATCATAGGCGACATCGAATTGATGTCGCTCAAAAGGGTGGCGATTGAATTGCTTCGAGACAAGCCACTTTCCTCGCATCACCGGCAAGCGCTCTTCCCTGCGAATATAGGAGCGATAAGGGCCGCGTAAGATGTTCTCATGCAGCTCGGTTGCGAAAAAGCGCGTGAGCAATTCGAACCAATCAACATCGGAGGTGCCCAATGAGGACGTTGTCTCCTCTTTGATGGGCAGGTCCTCTGCATAGGCGAGCATATGCAGAAGGTTTGCCATCGCAGAGCTTTCTGCCTTCATCCTTGGCACAGAACCCGGAGGGGCTTCCGGGTCACCCATGTTTTCATAATCGATTTTCGGCAGGATCTGTATGGTGAGATCGGCCACGCGTATGACCCCGACATATTGCGCCGCTTTGACGGACTTTCGTCCTACTTGAATGATCGTATCGCCTGCCGATTCGTTCAAACTCTCAAGAAGATCGAGATAGGGATGATCGATCGACCATCCCAGATCGCGAAATGAAATCCGTTGGTGCTCAAACAGGGTTATGCCAGGCAAAATACGGTCCAACTAGACTATGGGAGCTTTGAGTGAATCCGACCAATTAGAAAATGGATACGTGGATTCAATCTCCTACCAGGTAGGATTGCACGCGTGTTTCGTAGGTCTGCTCGCCGGCGTCATCTCCAAAGATCAACGGAATAGGGACCAGCAAACTTAATACATTTCCAGCGCTATCCTCACACCACCGCCCACATCTCCGACAGCACCTCTGCCTGTTCCAACACTGTCAGCGTTGCTTTCTCCTGCTTGTCGGGAGGGTAGTCATATCTGCGCAGGATGCGCTTGACGATAACCCGCAGGCGGGCTCGCACGTTCTCGCGGATCGTCCAATCGATCGTTACGTTCGACCGGACCGCGGCGACTAACTCTTGAGCGATCATGCGCAGGGTTTCGTCTCCAAGTACCTTAACCGCGCTATCGTTGGTCTCAAGAGCATCGTAGAAAGCGAGTTCGTCGTCGGTAAGTCCAAGCTTCTCGCCCCGCGCATCGGACAAGCGTATATCCTTAGCCATCGCGATCAGCTCTTCGATCACCTGGGCGGCTTCGATCGCCCGGTTCTGATAGCGCCGGATGACCTGGTCCAGCATCTCAGCGAAGGAGCGAGCCTGCACAACGTTCTTGCGCCGTCGGGTATGGATCTCGCCTGCCAGCAACTTCCGCAGGAGCTCCACGGCCAGGTTACGCTGCGGCATGCCGCGCACCTCGGCCAGGAACTCGTCCGAAAGGATCGAGATATCCGGCTTCTGTAAACCGGCCGCGGCGAAGATATCGACGACCTCGTCCGATACCACGGCGCGGGAGACAATCTGCCGGACGGCGAGGTCGAGCTCTTCTTCGGTCTTGGCTTCACTTGGCGCACGCTTGGCCAGAACGGCGCGCACCGCTTGGAAGAAGGCGACGTCATCCCGGATGCGTATCGCATCTGGGTGCGGGACGGATAAGGCGAAAGTTCGTGAGAGCTCGAGCACGGCTTGCATGAGCCTCTCCTTGCCGTCTTCTTGCGCCAAGATGTATTCCTGTGCAGCCGGGAGCAGTCTCAAGCGCTCTTCCGGGGATCCTGTGATCCAGCTTGAATGGTCGAAACCGTGGAACAGGCCGGAGCATACCTCGTATTTCTCCAACAGGAAGGCGACCGCCTCTTCCTGGTTGATGGCAGTCTTGCCGGTGCCCCCGCTCTCGGTGTAAGTGTGGAGGGCTTGCTTCAGTTCGTGCGCCAGGCCCAGGTAGTCGACGACCAACCCGCCAGGCTTGTCCCGGAAGACCCGGTTAACCCTGGCGATGGCCTGCATCAAGCCATGGGCGCGCATGGGCTTGTCAACGTACATCGTATGCAGCGAAGGGGCATCGAAGCCGGTGAGCCACATGTCGCGTACGATGACCAAGTTGAAGGGGTCATTTGGGTCGCGGAAGCACTGGGCTAATGTCTCCCGGCGTTTCTTATTGCGAATGTGGGGCTGCCAATCGACCGGATCCGAGGCCGATCCCGTCATTACGACCTTGAGGATTCCCTTCTCGTCATCCTCATTGGCCCAATCCGGCCGAAGCGCGGCGATCCTGCGGTAGAGTTCAACGCAGATGCGCCGGCTCATTCCAACTATTATGCCTTTTCCTTCAAGGGTTTCAAGCCTGGCCTCGAAATGGGTGACAATGTCCTGCGCCACGAGGTTCAGCCGCTTATCGGCGCCGACGACCGCCTCAATCTGAGCCCATTTTGTCTTGAGCTTTTCCTTGCGCTCGATCTCCTCGCCCTCAGTGACTTCTTCGAAGTCGGGGTCGATCCTCGGTCGTTCGGCTTCATCGAGCTCGAGCTTCGCCAGGCGGCCCTCGTAGTAGATCGGGACGGTCGCCTTGTCCTCAACCGCGCGTTGGATGTCGTAGATGCTGATGTAATCACCGAAGACGGCACGCGTGTTGGCATCGGCCTTCTCAATCGGCGTTCCGGTGAAGGCGATGAACGATGCGTTCGGCAGCGCGTCGCGCATGTGGCGGGCGAAACCGTCGATGAAATCGTACTGGCTGCGGTGCGCCTCGTCGGCGATCACGACGATGTTGTGCCGTTCCGACAGGACCGGGTATTGATCGCCTTTCTCCTCGGGGAAGAACTTCTGAATGGTCGTGAACACCACCCCGCCGGCCTCAACGCTGAGCTTCCGTCGCAGGTCGGCCCGGCTCTCCGCCTGGACAGGGGGTTGGCGAAGCAGGTCATGGCAGAGCGAGAACATGCCGAAAAGTTGGCCGTCGAGGTCGTTGCGGTCGGTGATGACGACGATCGTCGGGTTGGCCATCGCCGGCTCGCGAACCAAACGTCCAGTATAGAACGCCATCGTCAGGCTCTTGCCTGAGCCCTGGGTGTGCCAGACCACGCCGACGCGCCGGTCTCCCGGCTCCCCGCCAGGCCGACGCCCGGCCTCGTATCTTCCGCGCAGCTCCCCGGTCTCACGCTCCGAAGGTGGTCTGGCCGCGCGCAGCGTTTCCTCTATAGCGACCCGGACGGCGTGAAACTGATGGTAGCCGGCGATTTTCTTGGACAGGGCACCGGTTCCAGGGTCTTCGTAGACAATGAAGTCACGGATCAGCTGCAAATAGCGGCGCTTGTCGAAGACGCCTTCGATGAGCACCTGCAACTCCGGTTGGAGGACGTCGGCCAGATCCTCGCCGGAGATGGTTCGCCATGGCTTGAACCACTCCCGCCCCGCCGTGAGGCTGCCCATGCGGGCTTCGACGCCATCCGATACGACGAGCAACTCATTGAACGTGAAGAGCGAAGGGATCTCAGCCTTGTAGGTCTGAAGTTGTTGAAACGCCGTCCAGATTGTCGCCTGCTCGTCGGCCGGGTTCTTCAGCTCAATGACCACAAGCGGCAGGCCATTGAGGAAAAGGACAATGTCTGGCCTGCGGTTATGCTGATCTTCGGTGACGGTGAACTGGTTGACCGCCAGCCAGTCGTTGTTCTCTGGCGTCTCGAAGTCGATCACCTGCGCTTGCGCACCGGCGATCGTCCCGTCGGGGCGCTTGTGTTCAACCGTTACGCCGTCGATTAGCATGCGGTGGAAGGCGCGGTTGCACGCCTCGACCGTGGGGCCTTCGAGCCGCGCGAGCCTTCGAAAAGCATCCTCGAGCGCTTCCTTTGGAAGATCAGGATTGAGTTCGACCAGCGAGCGGTGAAGGCGTTCTTCCAGCACAACCTGATCATAGCTTGAGCGTTCCGGATCATCGCCGTCGGGTGCAAGGTTTGGCCCGTGCTTAATAAGATAGCCAAGGCTCTCCAGCCAGGCGAGGGCGGCTTGCTCTACGGTAGATTCGCTAAACGGCAGCGCTAGAAAATCACCTTGCATATCTCGATCCATTCTTCCCAGACGCGATCATAATCTGGCGGGGATTGTATCGTTGGCACAAGCTGTGCCTCCCATGCCTGTCGATTCCATTCCCGAAGCATGTCAGAGTTGAGTAATAACGGGTCTGGTGGAACTGAGCGAACTTGACACTTCTTCTCGAAAAGATTATTGAGCATTTCTTTTGGAAAACGCTCGCCTCTCTCGCAGAAGATATACCAGAGGTCGTATAAATCGCGCGGTCGCGGCCATTTCTTCTGCTGCTGAATCAAGGCGCGCATCTTTTCAGCTACGATCTCTATCTTACTGTATGTGGAGAATTCAAAATCATTTAGATCTGAATAGGCCGGCACCACTTGTCTTTTTTCGATGGGCGTGTATACAGGCTCATCGAATGTCAGATGGGATTGAACCATTGGAAGCCCCCGTCTACGGCTTCCACGGAGTGAATACTCCAAGAGTATCTCGGCTTGGGCTTGATTGTCGGAAGCCCTGACATCCTTGAGAGCGATCAAGATCCCTGAAGCCTCCTGTACTTCGCGTGCTGCCTGTTGCAGGATGGATTGAGCATTCAAGATATTGGCTTCGCTCGCCTGGCAGGAGAAGTCAATATCCTCGGAGAAGCGAAAGCCACTGTAGAAGCAGTGACGAAGACAAGTGCCTCCCTTGAATGCCCACTGTGAACTTGCGATTTCATTCGACGATATAACCGAGAGGATCCAAAGAATGACATAGTCCTTTTCCACTTGATCAAAGCGCAAGCCCTGTGCTTGTGCGGCTCGATGTAACTCAGCTTTTGAGATCAATCTGATACCCTAGCATTTATCAGAAGCCCCCAACGACGGTTGTAAGTACCGTCATCGGGCAAAGTCGGATCCAGCCTAGAGAAGCCCTTGGCCAACCGGACAGATTTCCTGAGCGCCTCCGCATCTCCTATTCCTTGCGACTCCATTAGATAGCCTAATCTCTTTGCGACAGCAGTGTTTCCAATTCTTTCTGAATATTCCCTAAGTCTTCTCTCATCCAGGCCATCCCAAGAGTCCTTTATAGCCTTGGCAACGACTCCCACTCCTCCCACATAGCGAGGCAGATCGAGCCCGTCAATGATCGTTTTTTCTCGATTGGTGATTATAAAGGTGGATTCACCAACCCATGCCTTCTCCAAGCCGAAGTATTTATCCTTCTTGAGAGACACAATCCTAAACTGGATACCCAGAGATTGCCGCTTCGATCGGGATACTCGATGGTCCGTGGTGATAAATACGGTGCGTGGGATTTGCTCTGTAAACCCATGATGATTCATGGCCGAGAAGTATGCAATCGCAGCAGGCCTCACCAGCTCCATGGCAATTAAAAACTCATGAACTTGAGGAGTTCGTTCTACGCCTGAGGATAAAGGGATCACAGCATACCTGCTGGGCGCAATACGGCTGATCCACCCCTTCTCCTGAAGCCGGTGGAGAAATTGGCCAACCTGGCCCGGATTAACTTGAGGTAGCATTTGGCGCGCGTCATCCAGCGAGAAAATTCCGGATGTGCCGATGCGCGCCAGGAAATCGGCTTCTTTGCTGCCAAGTGGCTGACGCGTTATATTTCGTTCATCTTTAGTCATTTCTACTGCCTATTATCGATGAGCATAATATAACATTTAACCCTCTGATATAGAAGTGGGTAATGATTTGACAGATGGCAGTCAGGGTGAAGGCTTTATATCCATTGGCCTCTACATCGCTCATCCTTCAGCCCTTCATGGGTCTACCCGCTACGAAGTTTCGCTTTGACCAACATCTGATTTAGAAACCTGCATTTGTTGAATGCAAAATCTTCTTGCTCCAGACTCATGCAAGTGGTGCTTCCAGGCCTAAGCCTGATGCTTCAATATGCGCTACGCATCTTTCACTCTCATCTCGACGGAGATGAGCATGCGGTGGGATGCGCAGTTGCACGCCTCGACCGTTGGGCCTTCGGGCCGAGTCACCCTGCGAAAGGCGTCTTCCAGCGATTCGGCGGGAAGGCCAGGATTGATCCGGCTGAGGGCATCGCGTAGCCGCTGCGCCAGCACGACCTGCCCGTAGTCGGCACGTTCGGCGGCGGCCATGTCCGGCGCGATGTCGGGGCCGTGCCTGACCTGCCAGCCCAGGGATTCGAGCCAGGCTAGGGTGGCCTGTTCGACGCTGGATTCGTTGAAAGCTTGGCTCATACGCTCATTTCCGGGCGAAACTTAACGCTCTATCTACGAAACCCCTCAACTCACCATCGTTGATCGCCTTGGTCTCCCACGCCGGATTGGTATCGTGGTGGAACTTGTTTGCGTATTCCACAAGCTCGCGCAACTCCTGGGTTGCAGCGTCGTCCAGAATCTGCTGGGGCGTCCCGACTCTTTGCTGGCATACATTAATGAAAGGGCCAAGTAGTGTTCCCGGAGGAAACTGCTCCGGATATGACATGCGAAGGAAAGCTTCGAGGTGCGGACGGATGAACTGAGCCACCTCTCGCATGTCTCCCGTGCCGCTCGTGATAAACGTGCGCAATCTGGCATGGCGGTGGTCATGTTCGGTAATCGAATCCTGCGCCACATCCCACGCGCTAAAAGTGGACCCTTCGCCGTCACGGACCACTTCGAGAGCTGCTCGCAGGGTGGAATCCGTTCCTTCCCAAAGCCGGCACAAGAAAGGCTTGTTGTGGGAGAGGACTATCACTTGGGCAGCTCGTTCGACAAGGCGTCGAATCACCTGAACAGTCGTCAAAGTCCGGTGTTCATCCAAGCTCGAGATCGGGTCGTCAATGACGATGACTTTATTCGCCAAGCCGGCATCCTGATCGAGCGAGGCGAAGAAGAAGGCCAAAGCCAGAGTGTTGCGATCACCTGAGCTGAGGGTATTGCGAAAGGTCGGTTCCCCCGGCGGGGGGGGCGGCTCCACTAATTGGTACTGGCGTGTTGTTGATGAGCACGTTGTAAGTGCAGATCGACCCGCCACGGGTGTTGGCGTACGTCACACTGTCGATCCGAAAGTCAGCGTTGAACCTCGAGAGGTAAAGGTTGATAGCGGTTTGGTACCCTGGGAAGACGGTTGCCCTGTGCTGCTCCAGTTCAGCCCGAGCTTGGTCGCGTAGTTGCTCTGTCCCCGCCTTGGCTCTTAGCTCCTGCAGGTAGTCATTGCAGAGCGCGACGGTCTCTGGCAAGTGTCGGGCTTTGATGGCTTTGAGCCGGGCAAGGTCGGCAACGAGCACTGTTGAGACGGCCTCTGCTGCTCGCTCCTTGGCGACGCCGATCGCCTGATTGGCCTCCTGAAGCTGTTGGTTGATCACGGCAATCGTCTCGCAATGAGCTTCATAGGCCGACACGAGTGTCCGAGTCTCGTTCGAAAGTGCCATGGGTTCCAGAGGAGCGGCCTGTTTTGCAGCGAGCTGCGCCACGATGGATTCCCGGGCAGCGCTCCAATCCCGAACAATCGCGGCTGTGTCAAGAGTGAATTCCGCGACTTCACAGAATCGTGACCAGAACTGCCGGCGTTCAATGGTAACCCTCACGGCGCGCTCAAATCCCGCCAGAACATCACCGTCGTGCACGCGTTTGACCGCCCCGATTGCGTCTGACACGGTGTGCTTCAAAGCAGTGTATGCTTCGCTGAAATACCCCCGGTAGTGCTGGATCACAGGCGATCCTTTAAGATCCTGCGCGCAGAATGGGCACGTCCCTGTGGATTCACCGCCGTCCCCCTGCGGAATGCGGTGTATCCCGTCGGCTACCCATGCCTCGCCGCCGTGACCCAGTGTGGCCAGATGAGTCTGGACCCGCGCCAAGGTGGCAGCATCAAGGGCCTCCAGGTCCTGCTGGAGAATATGCTCGATCGCAACGAGATTGAACTCGGGTAGGCTCAGCGACTCGAAGGGTAACATAATGCGAATTACGTCCTGCTCTTGCGCCATGGCGAGCGCGCGTTCCGCATCCTGGATGGCTTGATCAATGTCAGGCCTTTCAGGTAGTACACAGAAGTCGTCCACCGAGAATGGGCCTCTGTCCGCCGTCGGGATGGCACGCTCCTTAGCCCTCAATGCGCGGTTGTGATTCTCGATTCTCTCTACGTGTTCCTGGAGTTTCTTGCTCAGCACCACGGCCTGCGAGCCGAGAATCAGCTCGTGAAGGTTCTGCCGGTGGTGCGCCTGCACGGCCAGACCGGAGTGCACGTTCTGGTCAATGAAGACGTCGTCGAAAACCACAAGATCCGTCAGCGTGCGGTTCCAGGCGTCGTTCTCGAAGACCGCCGGTGGTGGACCGCCGCTGCACTCGAGGACGACATGTGGAGGATGCTGGGCGGTGAGACGTCGTCGCTCCACGATCGGGATGGGATCGCCCGTGGCCAGCGAACGAAGCACTGACGTGAGCGTCGTCTTGCCTCTGCCGTTCTCCGAGTAAATGAGAGAAAGTCGTGTGAGGGGGATGTTCGCGGCAGTATCCACCGAATCGAACTGCCCGATATTCCGGAGCAACTGAATGCGGTTGATCATGCGACTACTCCTCCAAGGAACCGTTCTGCGTCCTTGACGCGCAACTCGCCGGAGATGAGCTTGGGCAGCAGCGTGTCGCGAATAACCCTAAGAGTCTGCGACTGTAGCTCATTAGCCTCAATTCTTCTATCAATGGGTCCAGCGAGTTGCTCGAATGATTCAAGGACCTCATTTTTTGGAATGATCCGAACTAAAGCATTGAAATCCTTCTTGCCGATAGAGCCAAATACAGTTCCCTCTGCTTCAAAGCGATCAAAATCATCTCTCAGAGATCTCATTGAATAATAAGTGTACGATCTATCTCCCATTTTATGACGCACAGCGGCGACGCCACGACCCACACAGCATCTTTCAAATGCCATATTCGTATCACCTACTGGAGCCCTGACACTTACTAGTGTATCGTCTTTTTCTGCAATCCGTTTAGGCGCAGTACAATACACTCGCCTACTTGGATATCTAAATCCGAAATCAGTGCGCCCTTGATAGAACGGCAAACCATCTCCATCCTCGTTATAGGTTGAGCCAGGTGGTGATTGTCCCATTGTTACAACAAATTCATCACTTACTTTTCCTATCCCCCATCCCTCCGGAATCTTCCCCAACTCCGATTCCACGAGGCGGTACGGAAATAGATCGGCGATGTACTTTGGCAGGCTGGTGTCCCGGCCTTCGGCCTTGGCGCGGACGGGGTCGAAATCGACGAACCAGGACTTGAAGATCGCCCGGGCGATTGCCTCCAGCGTCTCATTAATGCGCCGGTTGAGCTCGATTTTATCATCCAGAGTGCCGAGGATGTGGGCGATGGCGCGTTGCTCGACTGAAGGAGGTATTAGGATTGACCTCGCATGGGCCGCATCCCTGTTTAGTCCTGGTACTGCACTGTCCGCATTCATATGCTCAAGACCAAGAGACTTGAGCAAGTAGTACTTGAAGCGAAGGCGCTGTGGGTCTTCATCAACTATGTAGAAGGTAGTGTCGATTGGCCAACAAGGTGCCGGGCTGTAGTGGACTGCTCCGACAGTGCCCTTCCTACCCACGATGATTGCTGGCGAGTTGACAAGGGGCTCATCATGGCAGCCCACAATACCATTCGAACCGAATACAGGAGTCACCCCATCTCTACGGGCGTCCGCCTTCAGCCCCTTGCCATAATGAAACGGACTAAATTCTCCCACAGAGGACTCCTGCCAATCAATCACCATAACCGAGTTCCTCCAGGTTGGCCTCGATGGCGGCGTCGAGCTTGCGCCCCGCCTCCATCTGCTCGCGCAGCAATGTGGTCATCCGCTCCATCTTCTCCTCGAACGGCTCGCCGTCGTCTTCTTGCTCCTCAACTCCCACGTAGCGCCCCGGCGTCAGCACATAGTCGTGTTTCTTGATCTCCTCCAGCGTGGCGCTCTTGCAGAAGCCGGGGATATCCTCGTAGTCACCGGCGCCCTCTTCACCCCGCCAGGAGTGGTAGGTGCCGGCGATGCGGGCGATGTCCTCATCGGTCAGCTCGCGGTGCGTGCGGTCGACCATCGCCCCCATCTTGCGGGCGTCGATGAAAAGCACCTCGCCACGCCGATCTCTGAAACGGGCGTTCTGGCGATCCCGCGCTATGAACCAAAGGCAGGCGGGGATCTGCGTCGAGTAGAAGAGTTGCCCGGGCAGCGCCACCATGCAGTCGACCAGGTCCGCTTCGAGCAGGTTCTTGCGGATTTCCCCTTCACCCGACTGGTTGGAGGACATGGAGCCATTGGCCAGCACAAAACCGGTAATTCCGGTCGGCGCCAAATGGTGGATCATGTGCTGCACCCAGGCGAAGTTGGCGTTGCCTGTAGGCGGTACGCCGTACTTCCAGCGCTTGTCTTCCCGCAACCGGTCTCCGCCCCAATCACTCACATTGAACGGCGGATTGGCCAGGATGTAGTCGGCTTTGAGGTCCGGGTGGCGGTCGTTATGGAAGGAGTCGCCGTGCGCGATCTGTCCGTCGATGCCGCGGATAGCCAGGTTCATCTTCGACAGCCGCCAGGTGGTGTAATTCGACTCCTGGCCATAGATCGAGATGTCGCCAATACGCCCAGCGTGCGCCTCGATGAACCGCTCGCTCTGGACGAACATCCCACCCGAGCCGCAGCATGGGTCATAAACGCGGCCTTTGAAAGGCTCGATCATCTCGACCAGCAGGCGAACGACGTGTGTGGGCGTATAGAATTGCCCCCCCTTCTTGCCCTCAGCGCTAGCGAACTGCGAGAGGAAGTACTCGTACACCCGCCCTAAGACATCCTTCGAGCGGCTCTCCTCGTCCCCGACCTGGATGTTGCTGACGAGGTCGATCAATTGGCCCAGACGCGTCTTGTCGAGCGCCGGTCGGGCGAAGTCCCTGGGCAGAACCCCCTTCAAGGAAGGGTTATCCTTCTCGACCGCTTCCATAGCATCATCCACCGTCTGTCCGATCGTCGACTGCTTTGCGTTGGCCTGCAGCACCGACCAGCGCGCCGCCTTCGGCACCCAAAAGACATTGACCGCCCGGTACTCATCCGGATCTTCTGGATCTGCGCCCTTATCCTTCTCGGCTACCAATCGGGTGTGCTGCTCCTCGAAGGCGTCGGAGATGTACTTGAGGAAGATCAAGCCCAGAACGACATGCTTGTACTCGGCGGCATCCATGCTACCTCGAAGAGCATCGGCCATCTGCCAGAGTTGGGCTTCATAGCCGATGGTAGCGGAATTGCTTTTCGCTCTCTTCGGTTTTGATCTCTTTTTAGCCATGCAATGCTCCCGATGAGGACTAGAATTAAAGCATCACTAATTGTGTCTCTGTTTGTCTGAATTATCCCACCACTGATCAATCGCTTCCTTTCGGAAAGGCTAATGCCTTCCAACCTTCTGGCAGGGTATTCTTCCTTCCTGTGCAAGCTTATAGATTGAGGATCGAGGAATCCGAAGATACACGGTGACCTCCTCGACGATCATCACCGCGGGTTGATGTTGAATCACGATGCACATCGCTGCGTTGAAGTTATCAATGGTGATCC
>Ga0209986_10001919_pt1 | contig 19567 bp, 19 predicted proteins | sample BlataG_FD_183168 | JGI IMG/M metagenome (GOLD analysis project Ga0209986, IMG submission 183168) | Deep subsurface microbial communities from Black Sea to uncover new lineages of life (NeLLi) - Black_00105 metaG (SPAdes) (version 2) | ecosystem: Environmental > Aquatic > Marine > Oceanic >... | reverse complement strand
ACGTGTGGATCGCAGTGGTACTTTTAGTCAGCTGCGTTGGATTATCTAGCTTTTTCTCAGGGTCGGAGATTGCCCTTTCCTCCCTGGACAAAATAACGGTAAAGAGACTAATTAAAGAAAAGGGGAAAAAAGGGCGGCTCATAGAATCTCTATTGATGAAACCGTCGCAGTGGTTGATTACAATTCTCATTGGAAACAACCTGGCTAACATTGCCGCTGCTAGCCTGGCTATGTTGCTGGTGACACGGCTAGTAAGTGGAGCTCCCGGTAAAGCAGTAGGAATTGTGACCGGGGTAATGACCTTTATAATCCTGGTTTTTGGAGAGATAATTCCTAAAAGATACTGCCAGCAGCACGCCGAGACCATTTCCTTGAAGGTAGCTCGCCCGATTCTTTTTCTTTCCATAGCTTTGAGTCCTATCATTAAAGTCTTGAATTTTTTCACCCAAGGTATCTTAAAAATTGCTGGCGCAAAAGAGCTCAAAAAGAGCCGTTTGATAACAGAAAAAGAAATCCATAGTCTCATAGATATTGGGCAGGAAGAGGGAGCTCTGGATGAACGGGAAGAGGAACTTGTCCATAGCGCCCTAGAATTCGATGAAACCAAGGCTAAACAGATAATGATTCCTCGTACAAAGATGGTTTGTATTGACGAGGGGGCTAGTCTTTCAGAGCTGGTGGATTTGATAAAAAAAGTTGGGTATTCAAGAATACCTGTATATAACAAAAACCGGGATAATATCACCGGAGTTGCTTACGCTAAAGACCTATTGAGTCTTTTTGACAAGTCCGCTGAAAATCTGAAAGTGAAACAAATAATGCATCCTCCCATTTTTGTTCCATACACTATCCATCTGGGGGAATTGTTGCATCAACTCCAGAAGGAAAGAACCCATCTGGCTATTGTGGTCGATGAGTACGGAGGAGTAGCAGGTATGCTTACCGTCGAGGATCTGCTGGAAGAGATTGTAGGAGAAATAGAGGATGAATACGATCGAAAGGAAGAAAAGGTAACCATCCAAAAGGATGGATCCGCCCTGATCAAGGCAGATACAGATATCGATGAGATCAATGAAAAACTGGGTACAGATCTTCCAGAAAAGACAACCGCCTTTGAATCTATAGGCGGATTTATTTTTGATCAACTGGGTAGAATCCCAGGTGTGGGAGAAACAATCGAATACAATAATTTAAAGATCACTGTAGTAGATGCGGACGATAAACGAGTGAAAAAAGTTAACCTGTGGAAAAAATCAAAGGAGAAAAAAGACATATCATGAGGAAAAGTCTAAGGAATTACTTCATTACCGGCTTGCTTACCCTACTTCCTTTAGCAGTTACCATATTCGTCTTAGTTTGGGTCTTTCAAAAACTGAATGGCTTGTTAACTCGTCTGGTTCCTTTATTCATACCCACCCTGATTCCTTCCTCTCTGATGGCAGAAGCGGGAGGACTAATCTCCATGGGGGTAAAAATACTTGCCTTTTTGATAATATTAGGCGCTATAACCCTATTTGGATTTTTCACCTCACGGGTTGTGGGAAGAAAAATTCTGGACTTCCTGGAAAAAAAGGTGTTCTTCAAAATCCCCCTCGTGAGTCCCATCTACCGCACCCTCAAAGAAATCAATGATGTATTCTTTAGCGGGAAAAAATATATCTTCAAAAGAGTGGTTATGCTAGAATACCCTCGTCGAGGAGTATACAGCATTGGCTTTGTTACTGCGGAAACACCCGTAGAAAGCCCAACAAATAGGGGATCTCAGACGATGTTAAGCATATTCATTCCCACCACACCAAACCCCACCTCTGGATTTCTGGTTCTGATTCCGGAGAAAGATACCGTCCCTCTACCCATTGGAATACAAAAAGCCTTTAAGCTCATCATCTCGGGAGGAGCTCTGGCTCCTCTGTATAAGGAGGAACTCAGTCACCACCAATTTCACCGGTTTTGGAAAGAGCAAATTTTGTCCCCAAAGGGCCAATGAGCTCATAATTTACTGAAACCACCCGAAGAATACTGCCATTATCAGGCTTGCCACCCCACCAGCAACCAAAGTTACCGCTATGCCTGATTTCAGCCAATTCCCAAAAGTTATGGGACGAGTAGTTTTCTCAGACAGAGTCATAATTACCAGCCCTGCGGCAGAACCTATGGGAGTGCCATTTCCTCCAAAACCTGCTCCCAAAGCCAATGCCCACCATAGAGGATTTGGGTTCATCCCCGTGGCAGCTATATGCCGTATGACAGGAACCATAGCAACAGTGTAAGCAATATTATTTACAAAAGAACAGAAAATAGCAGAAACCCAGATTATAACCAGGGTAATCAAGACAGGGTTGTAGGATAAAAGGGCAAGTTGGTGACCCAGCATCCTCAAGACACCGGTCTTATCCAGGCCTCCCACGATAATAAACAAACCGACAAAAAATACCAATACCGGCCACTCCACTTGATTAAAGGTCTCCTTTAAATCTGGTCTAACCATAGCTAAGGTAAAAGCGGCTCCTAAAAAAGCAATAAAAGCAGTTTTAAGATTAAGACGAGCTTCTAAGATAAATAGAACCAGTACCACTCCTAAAGCTAATAAACATTTAGCCAAGGTTTTCTTATCCGTTACCGCCCCCTCTGCTCTCATCTGCACAGCTTGCTCTATATTCTTTGGTCTATCAGCAAGGGTCTTACGATGAATAAACCTCAAAAGTAAAAGACTTATACCCATGACTAACAGTACTACCGGCATCAAATGAACAACGAAGGAGTTAAAACTAAATCCTGCTGCAGAACCGATTATGATATTGGGAGGATCGCCTACCAAAGTTCCCACTCCGCCTATATTAGATAGCAAAACCTCGGCAAGAAGAATAGGCACAGGATTTATTCCCAGGATGTCACTTATAAGCATGGTTACAGGGGCCACCAGAAGAATAGTAGTCACATTGTCTATAAGCATTGAGATACCGGCGGTTAATAGGCCCAGGGATAATAGGAGTTTCCAGGGATCACCTTTAGCTAATTTTACTCCCTTTATGGCCAGATATCTAAAAAAACCTGTTCCCCTCAAAACCCCCACAGTAACCATCATTCCAGCTAATAAACCAATGGTATTAAAATCTATAGCTTTTAAAGCCTCCTCTTGGGTATAAAATCCCAGAGACATTCCGGCTATCATCATTGCTACCGCTCCCACCATAGCCACAATTGCTCGATGAGGTTTACCGAAGATAAAAAAAATAAAGCAGGTAATAAAAATCGTTAAAGCTACCAAAATGTTAGTCACAGTTTTCCTCTTTGCAATGAGTTAGTGGAAAAATCAATGTTTAAGGGAAGATTAGAAATTTATTTCATTTTGATTTTGAAACTCCGATCGGAAATCTAAGGAGGAAAAATTACCTTGAGAATATCAGTGCGACTCACTATTCCCATTAATTTTCCCTTCTCTACCACCGGAAGGTGTCTTATATCATGAGAAGCCATCAAGGCCAGTGCTTTAAAACAGGAAGCTTCTTCATCAACAGTTACCGGGCTCTCCCTCATTATGTCCTCGGCCACCAGCAAATTTTCTAATATAGCGCCCGGAACGGTTTCTAAGGAACCAAAATCAGAAATAAATCCGATGTCTTCTAGAAGGTCGAAGTACTCAGGCACAAAAGGAGAAAGCAAATCCTTTTTGGCGATAACCCCTAAGAGATTGTTTTTCTTATCCACTACCGGGAGAAGATCAAAGGTGTGGGTAAGAAAGATATGAGCTATCTCCTTGACGCTAGTTTCCCTACCGATGGTCACCACCTTTTTGGTCATAAAGTCTTTAGCCTTGGCTTTCATCCCTTTATTCTTTCTCCCATCGAAGGAGTTCGGTAACTGAGGATAGAGTTCCCCCCTCCAGGATCTCTTCTCGAATGCGATTTTCCCTTTCTAAAACATCCATGGCCCGGTTAGCTATCTCCACCGCCTTCTTCTGAGGAATGACTACAATCCCGTCTTCATCTCCTACCAGCCAGTCCCCAGTAAATATACTTACTCCTCCAATTCGAATAGGGATCCCAATTTCTCCAAAACCTCGTGGTTCTCCGGCTGTGGGGGTGATAAGCCTGGCATAAGCAGGGAATTTCAATGTGACTATCTCGGGAACGTCCCTGATTGCCCCATCAATTACCACTCCCCCTAGTCTCTTCTGAATAGCTGAATGGGTCGCCAGCTCTCCCCATACTGCTGGCCCCATTCCACCTGCATCAATGACTATCACCTGACCTTTTTCTGCTTTATCAATTGCTTCAACTGGCTTGGCCCAATCACCTGGATAACTCCTCACTGTTAGGGCCTGCCCTACCAGTTTAACTCCCGGGGTGATCTTCACCAGACCTTTGATCTCTCCAGCTCGATGCATGGCGTCGGAAAGATTGGGAGTAGAAACCTTCTTGAAGATCTGGACAATTTCCTTGCCTCTTGCTCTTTTAAATAGTTCTGCAGGAACAACCTTTTTATCCTTGATCGCCTCCTTAATTATCCTGGTGGCTTCCCGGGGATCCTTGGCCTTAATTACAGCTCCTCCTACTATAACCACACTGGCTCCTGCATCTATGGCCTTGGCAACAGTCTCAGAATTTATCCCTCCGGCCACGGCAACGGGGACACTTACTGTTCGGGAGACTTCTCTTAACTGGCTAAAAGGATCTTTGCCCCTCATTTGTTCATCTATTGAAGTATGCATTCCTATGTAATCTATGCCCATTTTTTCTAGTTCCATGGCCCGTCTTGTCGGATCACTCACTCCTAACAAATCAACCATGACCCTTCCGCCATAATTTTTAGCCGCCTCCACGCATTCTTTTATAGTGGAGTCATCGGCTACCCCAAGAACACAAACTACGTTAGCTCCCGCTTTAAAAGCTGATTCCGACTCAATCCTGCCCACATCCATAATCTTCATATCGGCTACCAGAGTCTTTTGGGGAAATTTCCTTCTTAGAGCCCGGAGACAATCCAAACCCTCACTTTTAATTAAGGGTGTGCCTGCTTCAAGCCAGTCTGCCCCTCCGGCAGCCGCTGCTTCAGCTACCTTCAAGGCTCTATTTAGGTTCACAAAATCCAGGGCTATTTGAACCAACGGCTCCATCAATTATCTCCCTGGCTATAGGTTATCGAGCTATCCTTGGCTTCCCAGACCCTCACCTTGCTCAGTTTTATGGTCTCTAAATTTATCTCTTTCTCAAGTCTTTGAAAAAGATATTTGGCTATATTTTCTGTGGTGGGATTAGTACTGCCCAAAACTTCATTTAAATAATGATGATCCAAATGAGCTGTCCATTTTTTAACTATCCTCTTCATCGATCTAAAGTCAACGAGAATCCCAGAAGGGTCCAACCTCTCTCCTTTAACAAAAACCTCGACCTTCCAGGTGTGCCCGTGTAGTTGCTCACAGCCTCCCCTTATTTCCTTTAGCTGATGGGCAGCAGCAAATTCAGTTTCAATCATCAATTCATACATTATCCTCTCCTCATTCTAACAGAAAATCACCCCTCGTCAAAACGCCCACTTATAAGTGATTTGTAGATATTTTCCAATCTGGAGACACTTCTCTCCAAACTATGAGCCTGAACCATTCGGTAGGACTCCTCCTGCATAGATCGCTTTAGTTTCTCATTGCCGAGAATGTTCTCAATTTTATCTGAGGCGTCTTGAGGGTCATCCAAACTAAAAGTGTATCCATTGACTCCTTCCTTAACCAGCTCCTGGGCAGCATTTTCCCGGCTTTTTCCAATAAGTATGGCATTCCGAGTGGCCATAGCCTCCAGGGCAACTATACTCTGAAGTTCGTAAAAAGAGGGCAAAATAAGGATATCCGCTTCTAGATAAGCACAAAGCAAATCCTTTCCTCTCAAATACCCGGTGAGAATAATGGCGTTTTTGAGCCCATGGCCGGCTATTTTTTCTTTCAATTTATCTTTTAGAATACCCCCGCCTACCATTAATAATTTAACCTCAGATCTTTTCTTCAATAATGATCCCATTATTTCAATGAGGAAGCCGGGATTTTTTTCATAACTCAATCGGCCTACATAAAGCAGGGCCGGAGACCGACCCAGCTCATAAGATTCACGGAACTTCATCCGATCTTCCAAACTGGCTCTCCGAGCACTAAAACAATCTAAATCTATTCCATTACTTATTACCTGAATAGGTCGATGAGTGTAATTTCGGGCAATCCGACCTGCAAAATGGGAAGGGACAACTATCAGATCACCCCGGTTGTAAAAATGGGAAAACCAACTCTCTACCGCCTTTTCCATGAGGAACCAAGGAAGCTGCGGCGGAAGAACATTTCCTACCTGAACATGAAATCCCAAAACCACGGGAATGCCTAATTTCTTTGCTCCCCTTAATGCCTGCCAGCCTAAATAAGTTGGAAGGTTAATCTGAATAATTTCTATTCTTTCTCTTTTGAGGATGGAAAAGATTTTCTTTGAAGAGACAAAAGCGAAATGACCCTTTTCCCGGGGAAGAGAAATGCTGAAAAATCTATAAATCTCAATCCCCTCCACCACCATTGAGAAGGGTTCTTTAGTTCGGGAGGTAATAATAATAACCACATGTCGCTTTTTTTTTAACTCCAGCGAGAAGTTTTGAGTAGAGACCCCTTCTCCTCCTACGGAAGGAAAGGTCTGGTCGGAGACAAAACAAATTCTCATTCTCCTTTTTTCTCCCAAAACCCTCTCCATCCCAGGCGAAAGACCAAAAAAAGGGCTACCGCTACTCCCAATAAATCAGTAACCCTGACCATCAAACTAAAGGCTAGAGCTCTATTCGGTCCTATTCCCACAAGCTTAAAGACCCCTACTTCTCCTAACTCAAAGATTCCCAGGGCCCCGGGAGTAAATTGCAGAGCAAGAACAAGGTGAGTCAAGGCAAAGAGAAGAGCAAGCTCCGATAGCTTAAACACCGTCTTAAGAAAATAAAAGAAAAGAGCCGGTTTAATAAATACCAGAAGCCCAGCACTAAGTTTTATGCAAAAAGCAAGTAAAGTTATGAGTCGATGTTGATTAAAAGCAAGAAAAACATGATCTTCCAGTTTCGATATCTCAGGCTTTATTTTTCTGATAATTTTAGACAGGGGCTTTATACGTTCTAATAGAGTGGCCAGGGAGGTAAAGAGCTTACTCTCATAAAGAAAATTGAAAAGAAGCATTCCCATCCCGGCGCCGAAGAGAATATTTACTGTGAAAAGGGTCAGATAGATTTTCCGGGGCAGAGAATATTCGATGAGAGTCCAGATACTACCTAAATAAATAAAGAATAAACCAGCCCCAAGCTCCAAGAACTTGTCCACTACAACCGTAGCCCCTACCTTGGCAATAGGAAGTTGATGTCTCTTACTGATCATATAGGCCCTGAGCGGCTCTCCTCCTATATACATAGAAGGAGTAAGATAACTCACGGCAAACCCAATTACCCTCGCCGCAAAGACATCCCTAAAGCTAAGGCGACAGCCATAAGAGGCCAAAATAATTTGCCAGGAGAAAGTAAAGAGAAGTAAGATGAAAAGAGCATTAGCAATAAAAACAACTGCTCCCAACAGACCTATTTGACTTATCTCAAAGAAAACATTTTGAATACCAGCTAGATAAAATATCAAAATCAGGACTGTCAGCCCGACCACAGTGGAGATAATGACAACAATTTTCCTTTTCATTATCCAAACACTATCTTCATGAACCTATCTACAGCTTCATTGGCCCCGGTCTTATGGACTAGTCCCGGGTATTTTTTAGCCTCCTCCACATCTCTGGTGAGATTCAGTCTATCTTGATTCACACTGTAGAAATTCTTCCTTTTTTTATGATATTCCGCTAGATAGACCTGCTCAGTTTGTCCCGGAGTAGGAATAAATAGAGCTTTTTTTCCTAAGAGGGAAAGTTCCATGACGGTGGTATAGCCGGGTCTGGTAATCACTAGTTTGGACCTATTCATGATCTCTTCCTGTCTTTTCCTTCCTAAGTAACCAAAAACACGGAGATGGTTAACAGTTTCATTTCGGGGGTCCTCTGGTTTTCCCAGGGCTATAACCACCTTGCCTTTCAAAAGAGGCGCCTGCTCCAAGATTTTTTTCTCCAGAATTGTCCTCTGTGGCTCTGGCCCAGAAAGGGGAATGAAATAATCAATGTCTTCAGCAGTTTCTCTTTTTCTTAAGTCGGACAGGACTCCCAAATATTCGATCTTTTCTTCCTTAAAATATTTTAAATTGTGGGAAAGGTCTCCACTCAAACCATCTTCTTTATAATCGGGAACAAGAAACTTAGAGAAGTTATATTTGAAAAAGGAATAGTTGAACCCCTCCGTTGCCATTTCAAAAAGTTTCACCCTACCGGGAGCAATAAATCTAAGTTGATGAGAAATAAGATAAGAAGGAATTTCTTTATTATAAACACCGTAGCGATTATCGGAAATTATTCTTTCATATTTTTCCCTCTTAATCAGTTTTTTTATCTGACTGTGCTCCTGGACAATCTCATTCATATAGATGGGGAAATAGCTAAGGAATCTAGCTACCGAAAAATCTCTCTCAGAGTAAGCAGACGAATAATCGGGAATAGTAAAATAAGAACAAGCATCCTTAAGCTCGTCCTTTAAAAGATCTAGAGACCTTCCTATCCCTACCAGGGTAAGAGTATGACCAGTTTTTATCATCCTGCGGAGAAGAGGAAGATCCCTGGTAGCGTGACCCAGACCCCAGGAACAGACACCGAAGAGAACCCTCAATTTAGTTTCATTCTTTCAACCCGCCAACGCATCCCTAACCCCCTTTACGACCTTATCCTTGATCTCCTGACCTTGAGACAACATTGAGGAAAGGACAGAGCTTGTCCTTTTTCTAAATTCTTCATCTTTAATATAGCCCAGATTAATCTGGACATTCAAGGCTGCACTTTGCAAAGCTGCATCTGCCAGCAAAGCACCTACGCCTACATCGGTGATTAAATTAGGATTCCCTTTGGAGAGAAGAAGTTGGGCCAGCTCTAACAACCGAAGAGCTAATTTGGCTGTAGTCAGAGGAACCTGGGTTGCATTCTTCAGGGCAATTTGTAAAGCCCGTCTCCTTTTTTCCTTTAGCTCGGAAGTATCCCTGGGCATACGAGAAGTCTGAGAAAACCTGGTATATACCTCAATATCCTTTTGAATGAGCCCAGAAAGCTCCTCCTTAAGCTTGTCTGCTTCTTTTAGGATCTCTCGAACGTCCCTTTCCACCTTCTCAAATTTAGGTTTCCCTAAGGTAAAGTTTCCTACCATGCAGAGAAGGGCAGCTCCCAAAGATCCTACCAGGGCAGCTACACTTCCCCCTCCCGGGGTAGGGGTTTTAGACGCTGTATCCTCGAGAAAACTCCTTAATGGCTGGTCTAAGTACATTTTTTACACTCAATGATTCTTTTCTCAGTAATTATATAGTCAACTGGGGCATCATGTGATTGAGAAGGAACATTATCCACTAGCTGTAGTTCGAAGGCTAAAGCTATGGATTTGGTTCTGCGCGGAGCTTTTTTTAAGAATCGATCATAAAAACCTTTTCCGAATCCAAGCCGATTTCCTCTCTTATCAAAAGCAACTCCGGGAACTATTACTAATTCCAGTTGTTCTATTTTAAGGGGACGATAAAAATTCTTTTTTGGCTGGAGGATCCCTAATATTCCGGATGCAAGCTCTTTTTCAGCGTTTTTCAGCTCCGATATTAGAATCTGGTTATTTCGAGAGTCAATTAGAGGAACAGCTACTCTTTTACCCAACTTTAAGGAATGTTCAATCATCTTTCTAGTTTGAACCTCATCGGCTAGAGCCACGTAAAAGAGAATTGTTTCAGCCTCGGAAAATTGGAAAATCCCTAAGAGTTTTCGCCTGATTTGATCACTTTTTCTTTCTATCGCTTGAGGCGATTGAGATCGACGCAGAGCTAAAATTCTCTTTCTTAAGAGAGATTTACCCACCCCATTCTTCATCTGGAAAAATCGGTGAACTAAAAGCTTTCCCTCTCAGAGGGGCACAAACTCTTTCTTGTTGGAGTTTAGCAAATCATTGTGGCATTGTCAAAATATTTTTTTAAAAAAATCCCCTCTCTTTGTAGGCTAATCACTTGTTTAGAGCGAAATGGTGAGTCACTAAAAATTCAAAGGGTAGCCACCATACTTCCTGGCAGCATTGTAAAAGGCTAGAATGAAAAATCTCAATTTACCCCCTTAGAAAATCCCCTTCTAAACTTTCTAACGGAGTTTACTTTTTGCTAACCAGCCCCGAGGAGCTGCTTTACCTCATCAACCGCTGAGGCAGCATCGGGAGCATAGCCATCGGCTCCTATCTCATCGGCATAACTCTGGGTAAGGGGAGCACCTCCAATCATCACTTTAACCTTATCTTTGAGACCAGAGTCTCCCACTGCCTTGATGACATCCTTCATGGAGGTCATAGTAGTGGTAAGGAGGGCTGAAAGCCCTACTACATCCGCCTTCTTTTCCTTAGCTGTTTCTATGAACTTCTCAGAACTCACATCCACCCCCAAATCGATTACTTCGAATCCTGCTCCTTCTAGCATCATAGCCACCAAATTTTTACCTATATCGTGAAGATCACCTCTTACCGTACCCACTACTACTGTACCTATTCCCTTGATATTTTTTTCAGCTAAGATTGGTCTTAGAATCCCCATGCCTGCTTTCATAGCTCGAGCGGCAATGAGAACTTCAGGAACATAGAACTCATTGGCTTTGAACTTGGCTCCCACTACACTCATTCCCGCTACCAGACCCTCATTTAAAACTTTTTCTACATCTTCTCCTTCATCGATAGCTCTCTGTACCAGCTCTTTAACCTCAGGAGCTTTCCCCTTAATGAGGTTATCGGCAATTTCTTTCAAGTCCATTTTCTCCTCCTATGAGAATTTTCCGTATTATACAGACTCCTCTTGAGCTGTCAATACTCGCAAGCTCAATCAATTCTTTTTTATAAGAAAATAAAGCCTTCCCAGGGATTTAGTGCGCTCGACGCGTTTTAGCGCCTGATCTCCTTCACCAAAGTAAACGTCTGCTCTCCCTGGGCCTTTTATGGCGATCCCGCTGTCCTGACAGAAAACAAAATGAGAGTATTCAGCCTCACCTTCCACATTACCGACTTTGTTTAGCCTGGGGGCTCGATACTCAATGTAAGCTAAGGCCCCCAGAGGAAAAATGCTCTTATCCACGGCGAGGGATCTTAGGGGAGTAAGTTTTATCCCCGTGGCCCCATACGGACCATCTTCCTCCTCTCTGTGGAATATGAACCTTTGGTTTTGGTTTAAATAGCGATCTATCTCGTGGGGATGGTGGGAAAAATACTCCTTTATCCCCTGCAGGGTAAGCTCTCCTGCGGAAAGCTTGCCATCTTCTCGCAGAAGTTTGCCCAAACTGGTATAGGGTCTTCCGTTGCTAGCGGCGTAATTTGCCCAAAAGCTTCGTCCGTCCTCCAGCACTATTTTACCCGACCCCTCAATCATAAAATAGAATCTGTCTATTTTGCTCCTTAAGTACACCAGCTCAAGACCTTTTCCTTCCAGTACCTTCTCTTGGACAATATGTCTTCGGGTATAGTAAGGAACAATCTCCTCTCTCTTTTTGTCAATGCGGTAGACGATCTTTTCCCCCGTCAACTGGGGGTCGAACTCACCTAGCTCAGCCACCTTTAGATCTGAAGGTTCAAGGTACAAGGGATATCGGTAATCAGCGTGCTTACTAAGACTTGCTTTATGAACTGGAGAGTAGTAGCCGGTGAAAAGAACCCTACCCTGGCCTTTTTGCCCATAAGCAAGATAGATGTTGAAGCACTTTCGTATTAGCCGATTTAGCTCTTTTGCGTCTCTGGCTTCCCCAAGAATCTCAAAGAAAAGCTCGGCTGATTCTTTAATTAGCTCAGCACCCACTCTCTGTCGGCCGAAGGGAAGCTTTTGATTGGAGCTTATTTTTTGGGAAAGAAACTCTTTTTCTCGCTCAAACGCCTTCTTTAAGCTAGCAAGGTCCACAGGGGTAAATGAAGGAATTTCATCTCCTTCTACCTGGATAAGATACCTTAAGAAGGGAGGTTCTGGTGGTCGTTTGGGAATCCAGACCAAAAAGTAATAAAGGATCCCAACTTCTGCTACCAGAGAGCAGGCAATAAAAACTACCAGGAAAGATACTTTGGACCTAAAAATAGAAGCCATGCCGGATAAGTCTTTATCTATGGACTTGTTATCAAAATTAGAGGCCGCGCTGCGTAATTATTCTATCAAGAAAGAGAATCTCGTCAAATATGAGGAAAAAGTCGCCTTGATTTTCTTTATCTCAATAAAAAAGGATGATTGTTAGCATTTTCTTACCGATGGCCAGGGCGCGGGCCTTTCCTGAAAGGCAAAAAGTTGACTTACCTCGTAATTTGTTATAGTATAAAGGCAAGCCGAAGTGGCGAAATTGGTAGACGCGCAGCATTCAGGATGCTGTGGGGTTATCCCCTTGGGGGTTCGACTCCCCCCTTCGGCACCTTTTTTACAGTAGTCAAAAATTATAAACTCAAGGTAGGCGCAAGGTCTATAAAATGATCACCTAACTCGGGTGAGGAAAAAGGAGGTGATGAGGATGGGCTTTTGGGATAAGATCCTTGCCAGAGGGCCAAAAAAGGCAGCCGGCCCTCGATTAAAGGGTGACTTTATTCTGTTTGCAGTAAAGTGTGATAAGTGTGGGGAAGAGATAAAGATCAATGTCAACCGGAGGACCGATATCCAGAGTTTATATACCGAAACCGGGGAAAAAGGAGCTACTTACACCTTGAGAAAGGAAATCCTGGGAACAAAATGTCCCAATTTGATTAACATCACGGTGGATTTTGACAGAAGTTACCGGATTCTGTCTCGCGGTGTCTCAGGAGGAAAATTCATCTCCTCAAAAAAAGAAGAAGAGTAAAATACCAATGAGTAGCATCAGATTGGAAGAAGTGGTAAAGAAATTTACTGATAAGGAGGTCTCCCTGTTCAAAAAAAAAGGCCGAGAGATGAAAACTATCCCGGCCCTCGATCATCTCTATCTGGAAGCAAGGAAAGGTGAAACCTTATGCGTTATTGGACCAACCGGATGCGGGAAAACCACTCTTCTTAAGGTTGTTGCAGGCTTAGAAAGAATTGATGAGGGAAATATCTACTTTGACGAGGAGAATGTTAATGAAATCCCTCCTAAGGATAGGAGAATTGGCATGGTTTTCCAAAACTATGCTCTTTATCCTCACATGATTAGTAGAGAGAACCTGGCTTTTTCCTTCCGGTTACGAAAATGGCCGGAGGATGCCATTGACGAGAAGATTCGTTTTACAGCCAATACTCTGGGAGTGGGCTTCCATGCTCTCCTGGGACGTTTTCCCAGGAACTTGTCCGCCGGGCAAAAGCAAAGAGTTGCCCTAGGAAGATGTATCATCCGAAACCCAAGAGTATTTTTACTGGATGAGCCGCTGTCTAACTTAGATGCAAAGCTAAGAACAAAGACAAGACAGGAGATCAAACACCTCCTGGACAGATTTGGCATAACCACTGTCTACGTTACCCATGATCAGGCAGAGGCGATAGCCCTGGCTGATAGAATAGCTATTATGCGGGAAGGTAGAATTGAGCAAGTGGGTAGATTTAATGAGGTCTATTATCATCCTTCCAATCTATTTGTAGCTGGTTTTATTGGTGATCCTCCCATGAATCTTTTATCATTAGGCTTAAGAGAAAATCCTTACGGCCTTTTCTTAAGTAATCACTTACGGGTACAACTACGGGGACCTCGCTTTGAAGTTTTAAGGAAAAAAGGCTATTTGGGAAAAGAGATAATTTTTGGTCTTCGTCCCGAAGATATCAAATTAAGAGAAAACCTTCCTGCCTCGGAGAAAATCGGCAGCTTTAGAGCCCGTGTAGATGAGATTGAGCTCACTATACCCAACATTCGTCTCTTTTTAAGCTCCGAGGAACACAGGCTCATAGCTAATGTTGATCCCTCACGCAAGATAAAGAAAGGTGAGGATATGGAATTTGCCTTCGACATCGAAAAAGTTAAGTTGTTCGACCCCGAGAGTGAACTAGCCATTGTTAATTGATAATAAATATCTCGGGACTCTTCCCCTAGGTGCTTACCCTGATCCGCCTTATCAAACATTCTCTTCCGGCCTTAATTTCAAGAGAGGTCGAACTGCACCTCGGACACCTGAGGAGAGGGAAATATACATGATAAAAAGAATCATCCCTTAGACTTACACATCCCTCATACTCACACTTTTTACATCTTATTCTGGAGAAAATCTTCTTTATGTAAATCTTTGCCCCCTGGGCGGGGGTATCCTTAAGAAGCTCCTTTAACCAGAAATGAATCTGCTCAGGATTAAGAAAAGTCAATTCTCCCAGCTCAAGATTAACAGATAAAATTTTCCTCACCCTTTTCTCCTTAGCTTGATTCAATATGGTCCTGGCAATCGCTTGAGAGACAGAAAGATCATGCATAATTTTTATTTTCCTGAATGCAAACACCATTGAGACAATAATTCTGAAGCGTAAATGCTCAGTAAACGCCGTGTCGCATTGAGTTTTCAGGGTAGCCGCACCCTTTAGGGTGCGCAGGCTCTGAGCCTTGCGACTACCAAAAATGACGGGGTTCACTGAATACTTACTCTGAGGCTAAGTATAACATTCTCCAGCTTTTGTTAAAAAGACAAAGCCTGGATTATCTCTTTAATACCTTTTCCGGCAATGCAGTTCGCCGGCACTATCTTGACGGCTGGATTAATCTTGTAGACATCTTCGGCTAACTTCTCCGGGGAGACCTTCATAGCTTCTGCTAAATCGATCTTATTAATCACCACTACATCGGCCTCGGAAAAAATATAAGGATGCTTTCTTACCATCCAGGGCCCTTCAGTAACAGAAACCACTACAACTCGGCGATGGGACCCAAGTGGAAAATCTGCTGGACAGATGAGGTTTCCCACATTCTCTATAAATAAGAGGTCGAGAGAGGCTAAATTGAATTTCTTCAGCGCTTTCCTAATCAAATTGGCATCCAGGTGACACTCCTTGCCCGTATTGACCTGTACCACCTTTATTCCTTCTTTCTCAATCCTGTCTGCGTCAATGGTAGTCGTTAGATCCCCGGCGATAACCCCAATCCCATATTTTTCCTTTAAATGAAAGATTAGACTCTTAATTAAAGAGGTTTTCCCGGTCCCAATGGAACCCATTACATCTATAGCCAGTATTTTATATTTCTCTAACATCTTTCTGTTTTGTCGTGCAAGTTCCTCATTTTTCTTGAGCAGGTCTTCTTCTAATTCAATATCGAAGATCTCCCCTTCCTTTGCTTTGATTGGCTCCATAAATGCCTCCTTCTTTGCTTTATATCCTGCCTTTTCTTTTTAATACGGTAGCAGCCGCTCCCAGGGCACCAGTATTGCCGCCAAGCTTTGCCGGAACTATCCTCACTCCCCTGATAGCAGCCTCAAGGGCGTACTTTCGGGCATATTTTCTTACCGGTTTGAATAAAAGGTCACCGGCAGCAGTCATTCCACCCGATAGAATGACCATCTCCGGGTTTATGATGTTAACTATACTGGCAATACCTATTCCCAGGTATCTCGCTGTCTCCTCAGCTATCTCCCGGCTAAGCTCATCTCCTCTTTCAGCCGTCTGGTATACCAGCTCACAGGTAATATCTTCCAGGTGACCATGCACTAACTCATGAAGAAGAGTTTTTCTTCCCTCTTTTATGAGAGAAACTGTACGCTTTATTACTCCAGTTGCGGAAGCATAAGCCTCTAAACATCCTCTCTTCCCACAACCACAAACCAGTCCTCCCTCGTGGATTATCATATGACCTATCTCGGCAGCCGTGTCCCAGGCTCCGTGGAGAACCTCTCCCCCAATAATTATTCCTCCTCCTACTCCTGTACCTAAAGTTAATAAAACTAAATTATCTACCTTCTTTCCTGCCCCTATCCACCACTCAGCTAAAGCGGCAGCATTAGCATCGTTTTCTAAAAAGATAGGTAATTTAAGCTGGTCTTCTAGAATGCTAACCAAGGGCACATTATTCCAGCCAGCAAGATTAGGGGCAAAATGAATTATCCCCTTTTTCGTATCTAGAGGTCCGGGACTACCAACTCCTACTCCTTTTATGGAGGCAGAAGAAATCCCCTGTAACTGTCCTTTCTCGAGGACGGCTCTCACCGAGCTCACTATCTGCGAGAGAGCTTTTTCCTTACTCTCCCGGGCTAAGGTAGCTCGGGTATCCTTATCTATAACCTTTCCTTCACCATTAATAAGAATAGAAACAATATTGGTCGCTCCCAAATCAACTCCCACAATGTAATTGGAGGTAGATTTCATTTGCCTTCCTTAAGGAGTTCTTTTAAGATGAAAAACGTTCCAGCACTTTCTAAAATTTTATCAGAATCCCTTTCCTGGTCAAGAACATCTCGGGACTCTTCCCCTCCGTCGCTGACATAAGCTTCCAAGTTACCAGAAATCGGCTGCGTCGATTTCTTGACATTAGGCTATTTTTGTATATCCTGAAAACACCAGCTATTAAAAAGGTAAATGCTCAGTAAACGCCGTGTCACATTGGATTTTCAGGGTAGCCGCACCCTTTAGGGTGCGCAGGCTAAAGCCTGCGACTACCAAAAATGACGGGGTTCACTGAATACTTACTTAAAAAGAGAGGATAATGGTAGAATTTCTGGAGAAACTTGCGATTAGTCCCTATTTAAAAGCAATCCTGGCTTTTGTCTTTTTTTACCTGGGAGCAAAAGTCATCTATCTTATTCTAACTCACCTGGTTGGTAGATTAGTCAAGAAAACAGCCACCCAACTTGACGATATGATTCTCTCTAAAGTAAAAGCTCCCATCTTCTATCTTATCATTTTAGCTGGAATTGCTACTGCGTCTAATTTTCTCCCTTTACCCACTCTAGCTGAAACAATTTTCTCAAGGATAATACTTTCCGTAGTCATAGCCATCTCCTGTTACTTGGCTAGCTCTTTTATTAATGTATTAATTAAAGGCTGGTTTACCCAAAGAAGCAGGGTCACGGGTAAGGTCAAAGGGCGAGAATTAATAATTCTTAGCCGAAAAATTTTGAATTTTATCATATTCGGCCTCCTCGTCATCTTTATCTTGACTCTCTGGAATGTTAGAGTAACGGCTCTCGTGGCCAGTCTAGGTATTGCCGGATTTGTCTTCGGCTTTGCCCTGCGAGACATCTTCGCCAACGTCTTTGGAGGGATAGCCCTCATTGCCGACAAGTCCTTTAAAATAGGGGACTTTATCAAACTAGAAAGTGGGGAGGTGGGAGAAGTTATCGACATAGGTCTAAGGTCAACCCGGATAAAATCGTTTGATGAAGGAAACGAGATCATCGTTCCTAACAATAGCCTGGTAACAAGTAAAATCACCAATTATGGCCGTCCCTTAATTAATTTGAAGATAGTAGTAAAGATAGGAGTAGCCTATGGCTCGGATGTAAAAAAAACCAGGCAAGTCCTTCTGGATTGTGCCAAGAAAATAGACGAAGTCCAGGAGGATCCTGGTCCCCGGGTTTATTTTATGGAGATGGCTGACTTCTCTCTTAATTTTAGAGTAGTTTTCTGGATCGCCGATTTCAGGCAAAGATTCGATATTCGGGATGAGTTTGTCTCCCTGGCTTACGAGGAACTACAATCCAAAGGAATAAAGATTCCCTTCCCCACCAGAACAATCCATATAGAAAAATAAAGAAAAGATAGCCCATGATAAGAACACTAATCGCCCCAGTAAAGTACGTCCAAGGAAGAAATGTTCTCAATGAGGCAGGAGGCCTTATCGAACCTCTGGGTAAGAAGCTGATGATACTTGCCAGTGAGAAGATTAAAGACATTATCAAGGACACACTTTTAGCAAGTCTACAGCGCACCAACCTGGATTTCGAGTTCGAAAAATTCAACGGAGAATGCTCCCGTAAAGAAATAGAGCAGGTAAGCGAAGTTCTCAAAAAGGGAAGTTTTAATGTTATTGTCGGAGCTGGAGGCGGTAAGACTCTGGATACGGCAAAGGCAAGTGCCTATGAAGCGGGAATCCCGGTCGTTATTTTGCCAACCATTGCTTCTACTGATGCTCCAACAAGTGCTATAGCCGTGGTTTATACCCCCGAAGGAGAGTTTGAGGAATATCGCTTTTTTCCTCGAAACCCCGATCTAGTACTGGTGGATACCCTGATAATAGCCCAGGCGCCAGTTAGATTCTTTGTCTCCGGAATGGGTGATGCTCTAGCTACCTGGTTTGAAGCTGATGCGGTGAATAAAGCAGGAGCTGAGAACATGGCCGGGGGTCATCCAACGTCGGCAGCCTTAAGGATAGCTAAACTCTGCTATGAAAATCTATTAAAATATGGCCTATCGGCAAAGTTGGCCGTGGAAAGAAAGTGTGTGACCGAGGCAGTGGAAAAAATTGTAGAGGCCAATACTCTTTTGAGTGGAATCGGCTTTGAAAGCGGAGGATTAGCTGCCGCCCATTCCATCCATGACGGGATGACCGCTCTCAAGACCACTCATGGGATTCATCATGGGGAGAAGGTGATCTTCGGGCTTATTGTTCAATTGGTTATGGAAAACTGTAACCCGAACCAGATAAATGAGGTTCTGGATTTCTGTATCCAGGTAGGCCTTCCTGTATGCTTTGATGATCTTGGCTTGGGTAAGGTCTCCCAGAGGGATTTAGAAAAAGTGGTAAGGTTGGCCACGGCTGAAAACGAGACCATTCACAATGAGCCATTTTCCGTCACAGAAGAGTCAGTCCTTGATGCTCTCCTCACTGCTGATGCCTTAGGAAGTTTTCGAAAAAAAGTTAATCTCAGGTCCTAATCTTATTTGTACCAGCTTAGCTTTTCTAAAATTTTCCTCTTTTTCGTCATTGCAATCTTGCTACAGGCAAACGTGGCAATCTCGATAGATTGTGGAACTTGCTCATCAAGGTAAGGTAGCCGCAACCTTTAGGTTGCGTAAAGAAAAAGAAACTACTGTCTGCAAGCGCAGGCTAAAGCCTGCGGCTACCATTTTTTAAAAAGACTTTCAGCAATCAGCAACTTATATGCTCAACCTACTGAGTTTCCTCTTTCGGTCCCACCACCACCATGGTATAGCTAGCAAGGTCAAAATACTTGGCGGCCACTTTTCTAATATCCTCTTTAGTAACTTGATTAATATCGGAAGCATATCGTTTAAAATTCTGATAGTCCAATCCGTATAGCTCATCTAAGACGCACTGAAAAGCCAAAGCCTGGTTGGTCTCCAGACGGATGGTCTCGCCACCAATTAAATCTTTCTTAGCTCGATTGAGCTCATCTTCTGATACCTCGAGGGTTATTAACTTTTTTATCTCTTCCAAAAGCCCATCGCTGGCCGCTTCTATCTTTTCCGGAGCTGTGGCTACATAAAACACGTAAGCACCGGGGTCCTCCAGTCCGATGAAGGAAAAACTTCCTACGCTATAGGCAAGACCAAGCTCGTCTCTAAGACTCTGGAAAAGGC
>Ga0209986_10001918_pt1 | contig 19572 bp, 22 predicted proteins | sample BlataG_FD_183168 | JGI IMG/M metagenome (GOLD analysis project Ga0209986, IMG submission 183168) | Deep subsurface microbial communities from Black Sea to uncover new lineages of life (NeLLi) - Black_00105 metaG (SPAdes) (version 2) | ecosystem: Environmental > Aquatic > Marine > Oceanic >... | reverse complement strand
CCCAGCGGGTTTCTGGCCCGGCATCCGACCTCCCCATAAGGTGTCTTTTCCATGGTCTTAACCGTAACCAGACCAAAAAGGGGTTCGAGCGCCGTCAATAGCTTTTGGGCGTCTTGCGATTCACCCTGTTCGAGCAGTCGAACCATTTCAGTGATGGGACCGGGAGCAACATTTGACGCAACCGAAATAACGCCGGACGCCTTGATCTCAGGATCCAGCATCATGTTAAAGGTCATCCCATCATCGCCGGAGAGTATGGTAAAATCAGGGCCGCAGCATTTTCTTGTGCTGCGCATATTTTCAAGATTAGCCGTGGCCTCTTTAACCGTATTGACATTCTTATAGGTCTGGTTAAGGATGGCAAGATCTTCGGGTAAAAGCTGCGCACCGGTTCTGCCAGGAATTACATAAGGAATAATCTCGATATTAGGAGCCGCTTCGGCAACAGGGGCGATGTATTCCCGGCGGATTTCAAGGGAACTGGGTCCGTTATAGTAAGGATCTACCAGCAAAACCGCATCAGCACCTACAGCAACCGCATGCTTTGTTCCTTCCAGCGACTCTTTTGTGTTGTTACTCCCTGCACCTGCAATGCAGATACACCTATCTTTTGATTTTTCCGCAACCATCTCAATAACCCGATTATGTTCATCCCAGCTCAAAACAGGACTTTCCCCGGTAGTCCCTACAGCCAGGATCCCGGTTATCCCGTTTTTTATCTGGAATTCCGACAGCTTTCCAAGACCTTCATAATCGACGGTATCATTTTTAAATGGTGTAACAATTGCCGTGAAACATCCTGCGAGCATAACATCCCCCTTTTAACAGAAAGTGTTCTTGCCATTAAAAACATCGTATAGTCCATACCGGTGTATACGGAAAAGGTAAATAAAGTGAGAGGTTATGTCAAGGGAAAACTAGGCGATCTTTGGAAATAGCTTAATAAGCCAACCCGGATTTTTTCGAAAAAAGGATGGTACGGCTCAAGATCGATCTTACAACGGGAAACCAAAGAAGGAATTAAAAATGTGATCGGTACGAGACCCTTGAAAAACATTGCCTTTGCCCCGATTTTTGCTCAGATCCAAATTATGGCAACAAAATCGGACGGTTTCAAGGGTCTCGATTATAGTGCGTTATACCGGGGAAACACTATCGGCCCGATGAGCCTCTTCCAGATATACTCCGTCCGGCAAGCGGATTATAGAGCTTTATAATTGCCACCTTCATACAGTCAATCGTCTGCGTTTGCGAGATAATATTCAGCAAAGTATTCTCGCCGTCTTCCGGAAGAACACATGCATTTGAATCGTCGAAGGTTAAATCCGCAAAGCCTTTAAGGAGTTTCTTTTGTTCCTTTTTGGTCATACCCACCTGAATTGCCTTTTTACCGTCTATTTCAGTAATCTGGTCGGCCAAACCCGCGTCTTCAATCTTTTTGGTTTTCTCGTCATCCAAAAAAACATTAATATAAAAATCTGCCATGAGTACCTCCTGTTGATAAATTTCTAAGTATTAGTAAAAAGTCCTCTTTTTTTAAACACACAATTAAGATCGATCTTTATATTATAATGGTTATGACCTGTCAATAGTCTTGTGACCCGTTTCGACCTGTTTTTTTCTTGACAACCCAAAATGGCTGACATACTAACCCCACAACTGAAATGTTTTAAATCTTATAATTATCAAGCGGTTTTCATCATCCGGTTAACAATAAAATAGAATCTATTTAAAGGATAAATCATGACAAAAGCAAAAAACGTTGAAGAATATATCGCTCGCCAGCGGGTTGCCATCGCCGGAAATCCGGATTGCGGAGTATCCCATTACAATCTTTCGGTCGCTCTCCTGGGTCTTAAAAAATATGATGAGGCTGAAAAAGAGCTTTTTGCCGCTATCCATTGCAGCCCGAACCTGGCTGAAGCATATGTGCAACTCGGAGGACTCTGCCTGCTCCGGGATGATCTTGACGGCTGTATGGCATACAACCAGCAGGCGATCAAGGCTCGGGCAGGATTTGCCGAAGGCCACGGCAACATCGGATTTGTGCATCTGCAAAAAGGGGAAATTGACGACGCCATCCGGGCGCTTCAAAAGGCAATACGGTGGAACCCCAACTTCTTGCAGGCTTATGCCACACTGGCAAATGCTTACTTAATGAAAGGGTTAATTGACGAAAGTATCGAAACCAACCTCAAGGCTTTGGAAATCGAACCGGCCTTTGCAATCGCCCACAACAATCTGGCCATTGTCTATCTCGAAAAAGGGAAATATGATCTGGCAATAGAACATGTGGATAAAGCGGTTGAACTCGGTTATGAAGTTGACCCTGAACTATTAAAAGAGATCGAAACTTTTCGGAAAGAATTCGGATAAAATTTAGTCTTTTTGATCTCCAGAACCCAAACCATGCCCAACACACCGCAATTCAAGTATTTTTTGTCGCACAAAAAAAATCCTGCCAAAAAAAACAGCCAGATATGGAACACCCTCCTTCCCATGAGCAGAAAGCAACGGCAGAATGATTCGGGTATTTGTGTGGGCCATGGAGACTATTTTACCGCCGTTCGAAATTTTCTGGAACAGGGCAGATCTGAAATCATTACTCGTGCTGTTTCACAACATATGCATCGAGAGGTAACATCCCAAGAAATCGAAGAAATAAGAATCTTTCTCGAAAAACACGGTGAATTTTATCATCCGGCCCGGATTGAAACCATGTTACACGGGACAGCAATACCCTTTGTATTGAATGTCGCTATCTCCGATGCGGGCAAACGTTGTATTCAAAGAGAATATGGTCTTTTAAAACAGCTCAATGAAGATTTTTTGTTTTCATTTCTGCCCAGGGTTTACGGTCAGGATTGTGTGTCTATTGCAGGTAATGAATTCGGAATGTTTTTAGGGGAGTGGTTCCAAGGATATAACGAGTTCCATATTTCCCTTGATCCGGCAGATGAAAAACATAAAATTGTGGTCTGGGATCATGAGCACGGCAACTATTTTCTTACCACCGACCAAGCGATAAACCTTTACCGGCAAGCCGCCATGATTCTTACCTGTTACTACAATGTCAAAACATTTGATCAGATACTTTTTTGGCATCATGCGGCCGGAGATTTTGTCTTAAAATGTCAAAATAACAGGATCGATTTAAAACTCATCACCGTGAGACAGTACAGACCCCTGTTTGAAAATGACAGGGGAAGTGAAAATGAAAATCCGGATGCCGAACGGATACTGGAAGCATTGCTGGTGTTTTTTCTAAATCTTGCAGTCAGAATGCGCCTGGACCGGCTGGACGGTGTCGGAGAAATCGTATGGTCTGATAATATTGCGCTAAAAGGAACCCTGAATGGCTTTTTTGAAGGACTGGCCTTAAAACCACGGATCAGCCCGTTTACCAGGCCTTTGATTTATTGTTTCCGGCAACATCTTTTATCGTGCAGTCGGGCAGATTTGCTCGATTTGAACCGTTCCATTGTTCAGGCATATCATTCACGGGCTCCGGAGGTCCCTGTGATCAAACAGTATCTCAGGCAGCATGTTGAGGATCTGTATCACGCGATTCAGCATTACAAAGAATATCCGTAAAACCAATTAAATTTATTGCAATTTATTTAAAGAGAGGCGGCTCAAAAAAAGTATTACAGCAGTTTCCGAATATTTTTTTTTTAACCTTGTGAAACCATGGTTTTTTATTGACAAGGACCAATATTAATTCTATAGAACCTATTTTGTTCTTTGAATGCTCAAAATTTTTAGGCAAAGACAGATAACGATAAAACTTGTAAAAAATAAACATATCATGAGAGGAGGTGAACGATAAAACTCCAATAGGGGAGGGTTTTATTTTAATCGAAAGGATAGTTAAATCTAAAGATGAATGGAGGAATGAATATGGCAAAACATGAAACCCCTTTGTTGGATCAGCTGGAAACCGGTCCGTGGCCGAGTTTTGTGACCGATATTAAGCGGGAGGCTGAATCAAGGGCAAAGAATGAAAGAAACATTGAATACCAGATTCCTCAGGATTGTTGTGACGATCTTTTGGGGGTGCTTGAACTTTCCTACAAGCACGGCCGGACCCACTGGAAACATGGCGGCATCGTGGGGGTATTTGGCTACGGAGGCGGCGTAATCGGCAGGTATTGCGACCAGCCCCAGATGTTTCCGGGCGTTGCCCATTTTCACACCATGCGTGTGTCCCAGCCTGCCGGCAAATTCTATACCACCAAATACCTTGAAGAGATCTGCGATCTTTGGGAGCGACGCGGAAGCGGCCTTACCAACATGCATGGTTCAACAGGAGATATTATTTTCCTGGGCACCACAACCCCTCAGCTTGAAGAGGTCTTCTGGGAATTGGGACATAACCTGAATCAGGATCTGGGCGGTTCCGGGTCAAACCTGAGAACACCTGCCGACTGCATCGGCCAGGCTCGCTGTGAATGGGCTTGCTTCGACACCCAGGCAATCTGCCATGATCTCACCGTTGAATACCAGGACGAGCTCCATCGGCCGGCATTTCCGTATAAGTTTAAATTTAAATTCGACGGGTGCCCCAACTGCTGCGTTGCATCAATCGCACGGGCGGACCTGGCGTTTGTCGGCACCTGGCGTGATGATATTAAGATCGATCAGGAAGCGGTTGCAGCCTATGTGGGCGGAGAACTTCTTCCCAACGGCGGCTCTCATGCGGGACGTGACTGGGGACCCTTCGACATCCAGAAAGAAGTGATCGATCTTTGTCCCACCGGCTGCATGCGGTATGAAGACGGCAAGTTGGAAATAAACACTCCGGAGTGTTATAGATGCATGCACTGCATCAACGTCATGCCCAGGGCATTGAGAATCGGTAATGACCGTGGTTGTTCAATCTTCGCCGGAGCAAAGGCCCCGATTCTTGACGGTGCTCAAATGGGTTCCCTTATAGTTCCGTTTATTAAGGTGGAAGAACCTTACGATGAAATCAAGGAGACCGTCATCGAGCCCATCTGGGACTGGTGGATGGAAGAAGGAAAAAACCGCGAACGGCTTGGCGAAATCATGAAGCGCCAGGGATTCCAGAAACTGCTTGAGGTGACGGGATTCAAGCCGGATCCGCGAATGGTCCAGGAACCACGCACCAATCCGTATATTTTCTGGAAAGAAGATGAAGTTGAAGGCGGATTTGATCGTGATATTAACGAATTCAGAAAATATCATCAAAGATAGGGGGTAATGACTATGGCATTTATATCTTCAGGTTACAATCCTGGCAAGCCGATGGAAAACAGGATAACCGACATCGGCCCAAGAAAATTTGACGAATTTTACCCTCCCGTAATTGCAAAGAACAAGGGTAAATGGCTGTATCATGAAATTCTGGAACCCGGCGTTCTGGTCCATGTGGCAGAATCCGGCGACGAAGTTTACACCGTAAGAGCCGGCGGGTGCCGTCTTATGAGCGTATCCCATATTCGTGAGATCTGTGAAATCGCGGACAAGCATTGTGACGGATATGTCAGATGGACGACGCGCAACAATATTGAATTCATGGTGGACAGCAAGGAAAAAGTAGAGCCTTTGAAGCAGGATCTTTTGAGCCGCAAGCAGGCCGGCGGCTGTTACAAGTTCCCCGTCGGGGGTACCGGCGCCGGAGTTACCAACATTGTCCATACCCAGGGCTGGATCCACTGCCACACACCGGCAACAGACGCATCCGGTACCGTTAAAGCTACCCTGGATGTACTTTTTGATGATTTTACCAATATGCGGCTACCGGCCCAGCTCCGGGTCTCCATGGCCTGCTGTCTGAACATGTGCGGCGCCGTCCATTGCTCGGATATCGCCATTCTGGGCTATCACCGCAAACCGCCCATGCTGGATCACGAATATATGGACAAAATGTGCGAAATTCCGTTGGCAATCGCTGCCTGTCCTACGGCGGCCATCAAACCGGCCAAGGTTAAACTGGCAGATGGAAAAGAGGTAAAAAGTGTTTCCGTAAACGAGCCCAGGTGTATGTTCTGCGGTAACTGTTACACCATGTGTCCCTCCATGCCGCTTGCAGATGATGTGGGCGACGGTATCGTACTCATGGCAGGGGGAAAGGTGTCCAACCGGATCAGCGCTCCCAAGTTCTCCAAGGTTGTTGTTGCCTTTATCCCCAACGAAATGCCCCGCTGGCCTACTATGACGGATACCATCAAGAGAATGGTAGACGCCTATGCAAAAGACGCCAACAAGTATGAACGTCTGGGCGAATGGGCTGAAAGGATCGGGTGGGAAAGATTCTTTGAGAAATGTGAACTCGAGTTCACACACCATCTTATTGATGATTTCCGTGATCCGGCTTATTTTACCTGGCGTCAGACATCGAACTTTAAGTTCTAAACGAAAATCAACCCGTAGGGGACACATCACGTGTCCCCTGCACTAAAAGAGACGAGGCTAAATCATGGATCAAGCGGAAGCAACTGAAAAAATCGTAACAGCGCTGAAAAAGAAAAAAGGGAAAACCAAATTCTATTTTAACGACCTTTGTAAAATACTGGATGAAAAGCCCAGGCCTGCCAAAAAGCTGATTAGTAAAATGGTAGAGGATGAAATCCTTGAGTACTGGTCCAGCGGAAGCACAACCTTGTATAGTCTAAAAGGTGCCGGCAAGCAGGCTGCGGCCGAGCACGAAGATTAAAACATAGATTTTTTGTATTAAAAAGGCCGATCCGGAAAATATTTTAATTTAAAAACCTCCTGTGCAGCAGGAAAATATGGATTTTCCCAGAATTTTAATTTCAGCCCTGCGGGGAGGATCGGGTAAGACCATACTGTCGATTGGAATCACTGCAGCGTGGAAATCGTTTGGCAGACAGATAACACCTTTTAAAAAAGGCCCTGATTATATTGATGCGGGCTGGCTCGCCCTTGCGGCCGGCCGGCCCTGCTACAATCTCGACACCTTCCTGACCCAAAAAGAGCATGTCCTCCAATCCTTTTTCTTACATTCCATAAAAGGCGATATCTCAGTTATAGAGGGGAACCGGGGTCTTTACGATGGGATAGATATCCAAGGGAGCACCAGTACCGCGGAACTGGCGAAACTGCTGCAAACGCCGGTGATTCTTTGCATTGATTGTACAAAGTCAACCCGAACCATGGCTGCGGCCGTGCTCGGATGTGTGAAATTCGATCCGGGTACCAAGATTAAAGGTGTTATTTTAAATCGTGTTGCCGGGCCCAGGCATGAAAAAGTCCTCCGAAAAAATATTGAACATTACTGTGATATTCCCGTATTAGGTGCGGTTCCAAAACTCGACTGGCAAAATTTTCCTGAGCGGCACATGGGACTTTTACCCACACCGGAACACGGCTGGGCAAAGGATTCCATCCAAGCCGCATCTCAAATAGCCGTCCGCTATCTTGATCTTGAAGCGTTGGCCGCAGTTGCCGGTGATGCCGGCGCACTCCCTGTTTCAGCCGCACTTCAAGAAAGCATCCCCACAAAAGCGAAATCTTCGCTTCACTCCGACCCGCATCTACGGCCCAGAATCGGTATCATCAAGGACTCGGCGTTTCAGTTCTACTATCCTGAAAATATCGAGGCAATCGGCACGGCAGGTGCAGAAACGATATTTATAAGCCCTCTGGACAGCGATACGATCCCTCCTATAGATGCACTTTACATCGGCGGCGGATTTCCTGAAACCCATGCCCGACAACTGGCCCAAAACGTAAAATTCCGGGAACAATTAAAGTCTTTGGCAAACGACGGCCTTCCAATATACGCTGAATGCGGCGGTCTGATGTACCTGGGAGAAGAACTGGTTCTGGATGAAAAGTCATTTCCCATGGCCGGGGTCCTGCCGGTTGTATTTGGATTTTCAAAAAAACCTCAGGGACACGGATACACAATTGTTGCGGTTGAGCAACCCAATCCGTATTTTAAAACCGGCACCCAACTTAAAGGGCATGAGTTTCACTATTCGCGGGTTTTAAAATGGCGGGGGACGGACAAAGATCTGGCCTTTAACATGAAAAGAGGCGCCGGTTTTATTAATAATCGTGACGGCGTCTGTTATAAAAACGTTCTGGCAACCTATACCCACATACATGCCCTGGGCACGCCTTCCTGGGCCAAAGCCATGGTTCGCAATGCTGTTGCCTACAAAAAATCAAAAAAATAGGGTAATCATCTTATAACTGACGATTACCCCTTTTTTTAATATTCCTATATGATAGAATTTCCTAAAGGTTTATTTCTCCTTCTCGGGATGGCACTGTTTACACGTTGTTGGCGCCGCGCCCTCATCTTTTGATTTTAAGTTCTTGCTTTTGTTGAATTTTTTGTGGCAGCCTTTACAATTATCATGAATGGCATTGGCGTGGTATTCGCGTTTTTGTTCCTTTGACAGCTCCTTTGCTTCCTTGCCTGTGATATTTCCGGGTTTTTTATGGCATTCGATACAGTTCTTTACATCGTCACATTCTTTTAGATTAGTCAGCGGTTTATTGTCCTTGTCGTGATGACACTCTCCGCAGCCGACTTTGTAAAGGTCAGGATTTTGTTCCACGTATTCCTTTGTGTGCTTCAGGTGCGAAAACGTTACTATAGCCTTAGTGTGTTTGGCATAGGCCTTGTTTTCCATTTTAATTTCATCTTTTACTTCGGTTCCGGCATAAATTCCAACCACAACAAACAGAGTAGCGATTACAGCAACTACCAATGTCACAAGATACCTTTTATTCATAAACACCTTTTACCTCCTTTAAATTTATAAATTAATTTAATAAATGCAAAACTATTTATCAAGCAGATACAACTCTGTCAACGATAAAAAGAGATCTTTAAAAAACATTCCCTTTTCTCGGATTGAAATGTAAATATCTTATTTCTCTATTTATTATCGTCCTCTTCAAAGTTCTTCTTTCCGAAAATCCTGGCGCCGATAATACTTATTTCGTAAAGTACTATCAAGGGTAACGCCATCATGATCTGTGTCACAACATCCGGAGGCGTTAAGATAGCTGCACCGACAAAGAATAACAGAAGCGCATACTTTCTGTTTTTTTTTAAAAAGCTTACGGAAACCATGCCAAGTCTGGCAAGAAAGGTAATGATCAAAGGAAGTTCAAAAACAAGTCCAAAAGCAAGTAACAATTTTGAGGCAAAACTTAAATACTCACGCATGGAGGGAAGCGGCCTTATTATTTCAGAGGCAAATCCTAAAAAAAACTTAAAACCGAATGGAAATACAATAAAATATCCGAAAAATGCACCGCCAACAAAGAAAAAAGTGGATAGAAAAACAATGGGGGCCATAAGCCGTTTTTCTTTATCATAGAGTCCGGGAGCAACAAACATCCAGAACTGATAGAAAATTACCGGGGCGGCCAGAATGATGCCGGAAAGAAATGCCACTTTTAAGTAAGTAAAGAAAGCTTCGGGAAGACCGGTGAAGATAAGCTTATCGCCGGTTTGCATTACGCTTATCAGGGGCCGAGTTAAAATTTGAAATAGTTTTTCTTTAAAGCCGTATGACAAAACAAAACCAATACCCACGGCTGTGAAACAGACAATTAGACGTTTTCTGAGCTCTTCGAGGTGTGCGGTAAAAGGGATTTTTTCTTGTTCATCCATCAGTTAATGGACTTTCTGAATCTTTATTTCCGATTTGTTTTTCATTTTTTTCTTTATCAAAATCCGTAGAAACGTTTTGATCTCCGGGTCCGGTATCGACGTTTACATCCATAGCCTCCTTAACCTCTTTGCCCACATGGTCAAAGGTTGATTTAATCTCCTTTAATTCATCATCGATTTCCAAAGTTTCTTTTAATTCGGATGTTGCCCGCTTAAACTCGGCAAAAGCCCGTCCCAGAGATTTCGCGAGATCCGGAAGTTTTTTGGGACCAATAACAATCAGTGCGATTGCCAGGATCAATACCATTTCCGGCATGCCGATGCCAAACATATCTAACTCCTCTAAAGTGGAAAAAAAATTAATAAGGTCTCAATAAGTAATGGTTTTATAAAAAAGAGTCAAGAATAACTCACCTGGATCAAATCTCCCCAAATGGATTTGCCCGGAACTTTAGACGGGACATCCTGTCTTTGAAGCTGAACTTTATTGTGAAAATGGCGATAATAGCTATTATGGGAGATCCGGTTTTAAGACAAGAAAATAGAGTGTGCCGTGGTGCTGCATATGACCGGCCGCTATTTCCGCATATGTTCCATCACCCCAGAACAAATCAGCCCGGCCGGGCCCATTGATCGCCCCTCCGGTATCCTGATTCAGTACAAATCGAGAAAAAGCCGACCATTGGTAAATTTTTCCGCTACCATTTATTAAGGGCTTATGGGTTTTGATAAAGGCCAGTCCGGCCCGAGGAAATAGACGCCTGTCCAACGCAATGGATCGGCCCGGCGTCAATTTAACCTCCAGGTAGCCGATGGGGCCGTCTTCTTCGATTTTAAAAAATACATAACTTGGGTTATGATTCAAAATGGTTTCAACTTCTTCAGGATGGTCGTGCAAATAAGCACGAATCTTTTGCATAGACATCTCCTCGCGAGGTATTTTGCCGGTGTCGATAAGCAGCTTGCCGATGCTCCGATACGGTCGGCCGTTTGTGGTATGATAATGCACGTGAAGGGTTTCGTCGTTATTAAGATAAATTTTCCCGGAACCCTGAATTTGCAAAAAAAACAGGTCAATGCGATCTTTAAGCCAGGCAATCTCTCGGGTCTTCCCCTCAAGCGCCCCCTTATATTCTATGTCATTGCGGTCATAATAGGGCACAACCGTTTGGTCGGTATATCTGCCAATAATTTTCTTCCCCTTAAATTCCGGTAGAAACAAAGAAAGATTAATCGTAGTCAAATCGCTGGGCCGGGCATAAATTGGGAGCCGGTACTCAGTAGTTTTTTCCAGGCTTCCTTCTAAAGAAGGTTCGTAATATCCTGTAAAAAAAACCTGTCCCGGGTTGCCGTTGCCCACAGACCTGTAAACCAGGCAGTTAGAACGAATATATTTTCTCAGATCCTGTATTGACGGTTTGGTTTGAATAAAATTCAGAAAGTGTTCCATAGATCTTATCATGTGGGCGGCATCAAAGACGTCTTCGTCGAACCTGAACTTTCTATCAGCCGGAATTTTATTGAGATACAACATGCTTTGCAGAATACCATGCTTCAAACCGTCATAGTCCATATCATCAGAAAATTCAGGATAGTCCGACGAAGCAATTCTTATTAGCCCGGTTTCCCTGACCTTTGGTGCTTCTTTTTTAAAGAGGGCGCATCCTGTGAACAGGAGAGAAAAGAACACCGCTAAGGCAATAATGAACTTAGGCGCTTCGCCCCATTTGGTTTCGCTCCCGCTTACAGCGGGATAGAATTTCTGAGACATTTTATTAACCGAAGGATTCATTTATAATCTATTTGTAACCATGTGTATTAAAAAGAATAAGATGCCGATACAAAACAACAAGATAAATAAAGGCGTTGTAACAAGATAACTCACTGCAATTTGAATGCCGGCCCATGAAATGCTATTAATCCACTTAAAATGTCCCTGGCCAAAAAAACTGACAAGAGTTAAGCTCTTATAAGCCATTTTTTCTTCCATACCCATTAATGAGGATATGGCTTGAAAAAGTAGTATCAATCCACTGAAGAGCCACGAAACCAGACCGGCCATAGTATATTTCGACATAAATAACCTCTCTGATTATTGATTGCTAACCCGCATTTCTCACAAATAAACCGCTTTTTCCTCCTGATTTTTCAAGAAGGCATATATCAGAAATAGTCATGGTACGATCATAAGACTTGCACATATCATATAGGGTCAGTCCGGCTATAGAAACTGCTGTCAAAGCTTCCATTTCAACTCCGGTCTGATCGATAGCGCGAACAGCAGCTTGGATTCTGATTGATTTTTTCGCTTTATCCGGGAAAAAATCCACGGCAATATGGTTTATATTTAACGGATGACACATGGGAATAAGCTCTGAAGTCTTTTTTGCGGCCATGATACCGGCGATTCTTGCCGTCTCAAGAACATTCCCCTTTTTTGCCGTCTGATTGAGTATTTTTTCAAATGGTTCCTGACTCATGGAAACAACCCCCTGGGCCACTGCAACACGCAGAGTCGGTTCCTTACCGGATACATCCACCATCCGAACATGTCCCTCTTTGTCAATGTGGGTGAATTTTTTCATAAATCACTCCATTTCCAATGGATCCAATAATGATTTTTTTGTTATCTACATAATATACATTGTATCTACCCTATCCCGACGCTTTAGAAATTCGATTTGCTCATCTATTGTCGAAAACCCGGAAAGATCCAATTCCTCAAACTCATCGGGACCGGTATTCGTCTTTATCCTAACATTTTGAACAATTTCTTCCAATTGTTCTTTTGAAATTTTGGGAACTCGGGTAACAGAGCTTTTTTGCGGGACACCATTTTCGATTTTGAAATTATAGCTTACCATTTCTAATATTCCATTGATCTTTTCCTTTGTCAAAATTCGATATTCAAAATGATAATGACGCCCGGCCATGGGACGAAAATAATAGAATTTATACAGTCGTTCACCCTGTTTTATTCGTATCAAATAGTGATCATTTTCAGAGTGTGATTTTTTTGTCTTTACCTTTTTACGTCGCTTCTTCATATTAAACACCGCATATGGTTTCCAGGATGTCCCTCTTTACTAATCACAGTTCTTCATATTGACGTTTAACCTCGTCAGTCCCGTAGACCCTCTCAAGCCTGCGTACAATAAAGTGACCCCGTGCCATGTCTTGGAAATGATCTATAAAAATCGTGTTTATCAATGCACCTCCTGCTGCTCCAATTAGAGGAACGGCCTGTGCAGCGATTTTCTCAGAAACGTTTACCCCAAAACGGGATGCAATTTTGGTTATGAACCTGGAAATCGCCGGAGCACCCCCTTCAGCAAACCCTTTTTTCGTTATGTATTTGACGGCCTCGGAAACCTCTCGGGCAAAAGCAGCCCGCATCACAAAATACCCGGTCTCCGTTGAATCGTCTCTGGGTGATTTTCCTCCAAGGGCAAAAACCTCCAGGCAAGCCAACTTTGCTTCGAGCGTTTTGATCTTTTCACCTTCGCTCCGCGCGATATCGGCAATGGAACGGAGCATGATGATAGTTGAGACAGGCAACTCCGCTGCAAGCGCTGGAAGACCAAAGGCGCCGCCTACTGCACCGGAAGTTGCAGCAAGCATTTTGTGCAAAAAACTCCAAGAAGATACCCTTGGCCGATCATCCATGGTCATGACCGCAAATTCCAGTGCCTTGCGCAATGATTCTTTTGTCGTCTGCTGAACCATCTCTGACCATTTGGCGGGCAGAAGCTCAAACCCTTTATCAATAGCTGTTCCCAATGCATCGGTGATTCTTGCAGCCAGCCCCGGGTTTTCTAAAAGTTCTTTTGCATATTTCAGATCCTCCAATTCGTTTTGTGACATGGGCATTTTGATTCGCTTCCCTTCCAGCTTATGTTATTGCGCCGGTATTTGCCCAATGAGGGTGTAGATATTCTCCAGTTGTTCGGAGAGCAGCTTGTACGAGGTTCCGGGACGATGGTGAAATATTGACATTTAATCCTTATTTACGACGCTGCCAACTCTCAGGCAAGCTTTTATGATATGATTTTTAAAATTTCCTTCCAAATTAATTCGCTATGATTATCAGAGCGCCCTCGTATTACCGCTTTACTTACGGCAGATGGTGATATGCCAAGCCCCCTGGCCACTTCCCTGCCGCCAATGCTTAACTTTTCGACGGCCAAAAAACAAGCGATTGACCTGGCCTTGCTCATTTTGCGATATTTTCCGGCACCTTTGATAAATTCCGGCTTAATATCAAAATGCTTAGAAACCTCGCTTACGACAAAATCTATATCCAAGCCTTTTGCTATTGCCAACGTTTTACTTTCGTAATCTTCATTGGCTCGCTTTAAAACCGCCTCTACAAAGTCACTGCTACCAAGAATGCGCTCATCACCCATGATGCGGGAGGCTTTGGACCGCAGCGCCTTTAGGGCGGACCAACCCCCGGCTGATCGAATCAAACCACCACCTGTCAAATCCGGTCTCCGGCCCAGATCGATACCTTTGGCGACAAAAGCCGCATACGATCTCCTGGCATATCCTACTTTCTTACCAAACATCTTAAGAATATAATCAACATGCTGCCAGTCGTTCTTAAGCTTGCCCATTATTACACTGTGGCCACTATATGGATACGTCTTTAATGCCTTAAGATCTTGTACAATTCCTGCTCGAAGGGAATTAAGATGGATATAGCGGACAAGTTCCAGAAGATAGGGTTCCTCTTCACATAAAATGGATTTAAAGCGGTTCTGAAACAATTGGCCATGGCGTCTGTGACGTCGATTAAACTGCTGTGCATAACCCGTCAACAAGCAACGCATTACCGTAGAAAGAGGAACATAACCGGTCCTGAGCAAAATGTGTGCGTGATTGGTCATAAGCGTCCAGGCGAAACATGGGGTTTTTGTTTCCGTCAAGACGTTTTTCAATCGGTTTAAAAAATTTGAATAATCCTGTGAGTCCTTAAAAATCACCTTGCGTTCGATACCGCGTATAATGATGTGATGCAGGGCTCCAGGCGCATCTATACGAGCTTTCCTTGGCATGCTATTCTTATGACACACACTTCTTTAAATGTCAATATATCACCATCGTCCCGGATATTCCTATCACCATCGTCCCGGATATTCCCAAATTCATGATATCGTTTAATCGCTCAGTTTTTTCAACATTCGTCATGGTTATCCTCTTTTAATTCTTTGATATTTTTAATTCGTTCTTGGCATTCTGCGTGGAGTTCATTTGAAGAGGACTTCTTTTCCTTGCCCATTCGATTCTAAAACCGATCCTTAGGAAAATTGTTTCCTCAGAACCTCAATGAAATAAGGCTCTAAATTGTCGATTTTGCTTATCAAATCGTCTGGGTTGTCGAGATATCCTTTTTCATGGAGAAACCGGTAAAACAGTTTTAACGCCGGCGGCCAGTAAACATATTCCATCGGCTCGACCATCATCTTTCTTAAAAGAAAATCTTCAAAAAACTCAAGAAAATATATATCCGGCACCGATTTTAAAACAACGGTATCATCATGCATGTAAGCATAGATAAAATCGAGATACGTCTGCAAACAAAAAGAAAATTTTTCGATGCCTTCCTTTAAACCTTTTGCAGTGAGCCATTTTTCAAATCGTTCCCGGCACTCGTCGTGCAGAGAAAATAAAAGATCCTCATAGGAAGAGTAATCGGCCCTGTTTTCGATATAACCGTCCAGTTTTTCTATTTTTTCTATTAACTCGACATCTTCTTGTTCGGGCGGGAAAATCTCATTCGAAAGCGCCAGCCGCTTATAATCAAAAGGCTTTATAAGGTAGTGTAGCTCCTTCCGGATATACATGAAAGGCGTGCCGGATTCGGGCTGTTTATCTTGAGGAAACAGGTGAGCATATCGATCTGTCATCTTGGTGAGCAGTGCGATAGCTTCATCCTGCTTTAAGCTATATTCAGAAGTCAGAGATTTCAATATCTTGCTCTCGATTTTTTTGTCGCCCTTGCCTTCCTCGACGGAAATGGAATAGTTCCAAATTAACATACTGATTTGCAAGGTATTATTAAATGCATTCTCTTCATCTTTGGCGAATGCAAGCAGCGGTTTGGCATATTCCATTATAGCCTGTGACATGGGAATGGAGCGGAAACCTTCCGGCGCTCCCATGTGCGGTAATCCGGGCCTTAGAATCGTCTTAGGTTCCGTTGACGTTCTAGATTTTACAAGCCGCAAGTTACGTTTCTTCTTGGTTTTTTCACGCGCCTTGGCACGTCTCTTTGAAATATCTCTTTTCTTCTTTTTTGCCATGAACTATCCCATTAAAACTCTTAAACGGTAAATTAAAATCTCGTTCGATCATAATTTTTCAAATATTTTACAGTTACTTTGATTCGTATCCGGCCTGATCTTCACGGATTTCGATTTGATCAGCAGGTATTTTTACTACTTTTCCATCCCGCCAGATAACTATAGAATTGCCGGAATGTTTATGATCTGCAATTGCATTGGCAACAGCCTTTTTCAGCGCTTCTTCAGCACGTATTCCAATGGGAATGTCCTTTAAATTCTTTTTTTTCATCTTTACTCCGTATGGTGAACAATCAGTTCAAACAATTCATTATCAAGGATTTTGAACCATTCCAAGCAAAGGAATTATGTTTTGATTTTGAACTCCTTAAGACGGGTATATTCAACTAACCGGTCCATGGTCTTTAAAGTGAATACTTTTCCTCGGGTTGCCAGAAGCATCTTTTCCATGTCTCCTCTTCGAACACCAAAGCCGCGGCCTCCAATACAGGCAATGACTTCATATTTAAATTGCCCATCCGGCTGTCCTTCCATGCTCAGTTGCCCAAGGTGTTGGATACGCGTCGCTTTGTCGCGAGCTGTTCCATCGTCTTCTGTTAGCTTTGCTTCAATGATGATTTGCGGATTGAATTCACTTGGAATAATGAAATCGGGTGATTGATCAAAGCCCTGGATATGTTCGGCGCGTTTGGTTTTACGATAACTGATACCTGCCTTTGACAAAATATCTTCGATGGCCGATTCAAGACTGTCGCCGATCAAATCACTGACTGAATCACGATGACCAGCAAAGGGTCTGCCAAGGAACCTTTCATATAAAAGCATGGCATAAGGTACACCAATTTTAGTAAGAGATTGAAGCCCTGATATGCCAGATTTTGTGTCTGCCTTGTCGAGTCGGTGAATACTTTTTGATTCAACTTCCGGGGCTCCCTCTAGAAGCAAGTCGCAAGCGGTCTGAACGAGCGCCCTTAAACGTGTTACGGTTACACCGGAATCACTCAACGGTATTTCGGGAGCCATGCGAACTTTTCGATCTAATGAACGAACATACCCCTGTGTAACTTGTGTGCCTGTTTTTTGAGTTGTAAGATATGCCCATTCCGGCGGTGTGAATCCTAACATTGATCGCAGAACGATGATGGAAATAGGCTCGGAAAATATGGTGGGAAGAATCTTTTCCAATGTTAGCTCGGAAAAGCCTGACGATGCTTGTTTGAGCGCTTCGTAACCCTTTTCAAAAACAGGATATTCAATGAACCCTTTTCCCTTCGGCAAAGTTAGAAAATCTGATTCCAAACAGGAAAAAACTGAAGAGACAAAAATATCCGGATTCGCCTTAATTTCATCAAATGTTGCTTCAAAAGGGAATTTCATCATCTCTGCCATATATAGCCTCACTTTCTCTTACACCTATAGATTGTTTTAGAGGAACGTCGCCAAGTAGATCGTTAAGATACATTTCCACATTATTTAGACCACCGAATTCGGATATCCAGTTCTCAATTTTGCTCAAACGTACTTTTGTATCAATTTCCTTGCTCCATCCTGTTCTTAACGCCCAAATGGCAAGGCGAATAAGATGGCCATAGATTATACAGCGCAAATCACCCATAGAAGGTTTCATGTTGCCCTGCTTTAAAAATTGGATGTCTTCGTACACAACCGAAGCAAGTCCTCTTGGGGTGTTCGGTAGCCATTTTCGAGGTACCGTTCCGGTAGATCGAGAAACAAACACCGTATCAGTTATGGAGGATCGTGTATTGCTTATATGAATGGAAGCCCCCATTTCTGCAGGACAAGGCAATGAGGCGGAACATGTGAGGCCCGCATCCAGTATAGCCACAGCGATTGGATAATAAGCGTTCAGGTTATTATGATGATAGGTAAAAACCAGCGGCCTGCCGGGCTTCAGAGCGGTGGCCATATTTATGAAGACCAATGAAAGTCCATTGGCAAAGTGCGTTAAACCCCTTCCCATATTCTGGTTGCCGGTCAATTCTTCCGAGTTGCGCGTGGAAGGTTGCAGGAAGGCTTTTATGTTTTTGCCCAGCATTTTGCGGAGCCAAACATAGCAGAAATCCATCAGTTCAGCATATTGCACATTGCCAAAATATGGGGGATCGGTAAATACGGCATCTAAGCTGTTTTCCGAAATCTTTTTTTTGGCGGCATCACTACAGGAAATATCGACTTTTCTCGGCATTCTTTCAAGTCCATTGCCTGTATCGCCGATCCATTCTTTTTGAATGGCTACAGTTAGCTTTTTCCCAGATTGGTGCTTTATTTCAAATGGAGCTTCGCAGTACTCTTTGGCCTTAGAAAATTTGGTTATAATGTTACTCCATCCTCCTGAACCCACATTATTTCCCTTCCAGCTACTTTGAATTCCCAGGAAATTCGATTCGCACTGGATTAAGCCGACTGGGAACCCGTGAACGGAAAAAATATCAAGAGATTTAAGGGCCATGGCATCATACCGGCAAAGCATGTTTTGGTATCTGAGAAGGTCGGAAAGGTTGGTTGCCAGGGCATTTCGTATCCTTTCGTTTTTTTCCTTATCAATAATCCGGCAGCTCAATTCCAGACCAAGTTTTTGTCGAACATTGAACATTTCAAGGTAGCGTCTATATCCCCAGCGGTGCAGGCGGTTTGTTTCATCCCCTTTCGGAATCTTGTCTTCAGGGATAAAGCGGCGCCTCGTTTTATTCCAGTATTGCTCGGTGTCACGGAGTTTTCGTAGATCGTCTTCATCGGGGGATTTAAAGAACCTCCCCTTGTGTCCGGGTCTGCAAAAAATACAGTGGTATTCGATTGCATACATTCGATGCCGAGGAGGGCCTAATTCAGGCCTTGGGTAATGATTTAATTTGTTGCAATGGGGACACATGCAGCGATTCCGTTTTGCAGGGCCGGTCCCTAAGAGTTTGGCTTTACAATGGGTACAATCCCCGGGATGTGTTCGATCTTCTGCCTCTGTCAATTTGCCGCATGCTGCACAAACGAAAACATTTTTGGGATGCCTCCGGTTCTGGGAAACAAGGTAGCCCGGGAAAAGATCAAATTCGTTTCCGCATTCCGTACATTCCTGGACTTTGACCCACAGGAAATACTTGACATGCGCATCAGCGGAATCACAATTTTCGCATCGCGTGCGATAAAGATCACCAATCTTTTTTTCAAGGGCTGCTCTTAATCTTTTGGCTGCATCGGTATATGCGGTAAGATCAAGATGCTCCAACTGCTGCTTGACGATCCAGTACGCCATTGGATTGATGTCATAGCCGATCACCTCACAACCGACTCGATTGGCCTCTATCAATGGCGTGCCGCCGCCCATAAATGGATCTGCCACGCGTATTCCATGCAACTCATTGGATTCATAAAAAGCTTTGCGCAACGGCTTTTCAATGAATTCGGACAACAGCAATCCTCGAAAAAGCGTTCCCGGCCGCCGGGCAAACCACTTATGCACCGCAATAATCGGCCGATAATTTTGCTGAATCTGCTTTTCCCGCAGCGCCAGATTGGCAATAAACGGTATGTCAAAATCGCGTTCAATCATGAATTAACACTTTTCTATCTTTAGAAAGGAATCTCAAATCATATTTATCTTGAAATGAAAAAGTTTAGTTAGGGAATAAA
>Ga0209986_10001917_pt1 | contig 19580 bp, 18 predicted proteins | sample BlataG_FD_183168 | JGI IMG/M metagenome (GOLD analysis project Ga0209986, IMG submission 183168) | Deep subsurface microbial communities from Black Sea to uncover new lineages of life (NeLLi) - Black_00105 metaG (SPAdes) (version 2) | ecosystem: Environmental > Aquatic > Marine > Oceanic >... | reverse complement strand
TAAAAGGATCGAAGAAGACAAATCAATATCCTGTAAAGGGGGACATTGTTTCTGAATGAACTTGACGACTTGGATCAAATTGTAAACAAACGAGGGATTTGCTTACAAACGACGTACGAGGCAAGAAAGCTGAAAACAGCAGGGATCAATATGAGCCGAGCAATAATTGGGAAATCAATTCTGTTTATTTGTGTTTATCTTCTGATTTCGGTAAGCCTCTCCGCAGCGGAATTTCTATCTAAGGAGCATAATTACTGGCCTACTGAAGGATGGAGAACATCCACGCCGGAAGCGCAGGGAATGCGTTCCGACGTTTTGGCAGACATGCTGAGCCTTGTGCAGGAGAAGGGATACAAGATTGACAGCATAACCGTTGTTCGTAATGGCTTTATTGTTGCTGATGCGTATTTCTATCCATTTCGGAAAGGAATGAAACACAGCATCCACTCCTGCACCAAGAGCATCATCTCTGCCTTGATTGGAATCGCTCTGGACAGGGGCTACATCAAAGGTATAAACCAGTCGGCTCTTTCCTTTTTCCCTAACAAAACCATTGCAAACCTGGATGAATGGAAAAAGGCCATCACCGTACGGCACTTGCTGACTATGAGTTCAGGGCTTAAATGCAGAGATTCCTATCGGTATGGGTATGTCGGGTATCGAGAGATGTTAAACAGTACAGATTGGATTCAGCACGTGCTCAATCTGCCCATGGAAACGTCGCCGGGCCGAACGTTTAACTATAGCAATGGCGTTTCCCATCTTCTTTCCGGCATCCTTCAGAATGCAACGAACATGACAACCCTTGATTTTGCGAAAAAGCATCTTTTTACACCCCTGGGGATCACAGACGTGGAGTGGCAAACCAGCCCTCAAGGCATATATACAGGGTGGGCCCGAATGTTGCTGACTCCTCATGACATGGCGAAAATCGGCTGGCTCTACCTGAACAAAGGACAGTGGGAAGGAAGGCAGGTTGTATCGAAGGCATGGGTGGAGAAAAGCACCAAAGGCCATGTGGAAGGTACGCTGCTTGATATCTATGGCGGCATGTACGGGTATCAATGGTGGGTTGATCCTGCAGGGTATTACATGGCCATTGGCTTTCAAGGACAGTTTATTTTCGTCACTAAAGGGGGACGTTGTTTCTGAATGAACTTGACAATTTAGATAAACTTAGATAAGAACCATTTATGCCAAGACAACCACGACTGGATGCCCCCGGCACTTTACACCACGTAATGGGCCGAGGCATTGAAAAGATAAAGATATTCAGGAATAAGAATGATCGGGAGGATTTCATCAGGCGCATAGAAGAACTATGCTCACATGGGGCATGGATTGTGTATGCCTGGGCCCTCTTATCAAACCATTTTCATATTTTGGTAAGAACAGGAAATCAACCTTTATCCACAAATATGAGAAGACTCCTTACCGGATATGTGATCAATTTCAATCGTCGCCATAAGCGCTATGGGCATCTATTTCAAAACAGATACAAATCTATCATTTGTGAAGATGATCCATACTTGCTTGAGCTAACGAGGTATATTCATCTCAATCCGTTAAGGGCAGGGATTGTGATAAACAAAAAAGATCTTGATACCTATCCCTGGACGGGGCATTCAACAATCGTAGGAAAGCTAAAAAGAGGATGGCAGGACTCAGACACCATTTTGGCCTATTTTGGCAGAAGAAAGAGAGAGGCCATTGTGGGCTATAAACGATTTGTTGAACAGGGTGTTATGCAGGGGAAAAGAAAGGAGCTTGTTGGAGGAGGACTAATCAGGAGTTTAGGGGGTTGGTCTCAGGTCTTATCCTTGAGGAGAAAAGGAGATAAAGTTGCCTCAGACCAGAGAATCTTAGGAAGTAGCGAATTCGTCAAGACTCTGCTAGAGGAGGGTGATGAACAGGAAAAGGAGACCCTGAGGTTTACGACGAAGGTAACGGACTTGGCATCGTTGGCAAGACAGATATCGAGGAATGAAGGGATCACGGAGACGGAGTTGAAATCGGGAAGCCGAAGGAGAAAAATAAGTAAAGCACGTCGACTGTTTTGTCAATTATCGGTTGTGAAGATAGGGTATCCAGGAGCACAGGTTGCTCGTTTACTCGGTGTGAGCACATCAGCAGTGGTACGTGCAGCTCATTCTGCGGAATTGCCGGAAGTTGGAAATTATTTATAAGTCAACTCAGAAACAACGTCCCCTATTTCGGGATATAGGATTGTTCGGTAGGAATAGAATAATGTTTGAGGCGAATCAGATCACGGACCTGATCTAATAATCTTTTTGGAGGCTTATCCATTTTGTTTTTCCTTGATTTAATTTTGTTAATTTGCTCTATTAAATGATAAATGATGCGGATTTATCATTCCTTTGGCACCTTAAAATTATCAGTTCTGAGTTGAAAGACCTATCAACAATTATATCTTATGCAATATTAAATAAAAGACTTATAGTTTTATTTACAGTAATTGTCAATAGAAAAATTCCCATATTACCAAATATGCAGGAATTTTTTCCTAATCTGCAAATATGTCGGAAAAAATTCCCATTACTCAATGGTTATATGGCTTGAAATAGAAAAATGCACAATGTCATTTGAATAATTCATGCTAAGTCTGAAGCATATAGTGACTAATGTCTATTGAATATGCCCGACTAGTTGTGTGCGCAATAGGCATTTTTTCGTTAGGCTGCCTCAAAAGTAAGCTTTTATTCTTTCAATGCAGAACAATAGATGTCAGATATACAAAAACAATTGCATCTATAACTCAATGTGATTTAATAGATTATTTTTAAGGGTTCATTCTGGCAATGTTATTATCCACATTCCAACATATTAAGGGCATAGGTAAAAAAACAGAGTTAGCCCTCTGGGATAAAGGGATAACGACATGGGAAAAATACATTAAAAATAAGGGTCACCAGCTCTCCTTATTTAAAAAGGGAACCATAAGTGCTCTTAATGAATCCATTAAAGCTTATAAAAATGACAATTTAGCCTTTTTTGTCAATCGGTTACCCCGTTCCGAATATTATAGAATAGCATTAACCTACCCTCATGATACAATATTTCTGGATATCGAGACTACTGGACTCAGTTTATATTATGATCAAATAACGCTTGTAGGTTGGTCCATAGGCAGAAAATATGGTGTTTATCTCCAACATCAAGACGAAGCAGGTCTTTTAGAAGCTCTCGCTTCTGCAAAGGCAATTGTCACGTTTAATGGTACCATTTTTGATTTAAGATTTCTTCAAAAGTGGCTCCCGGACATATACATACCCCCTATACATATTGATTTAAGATTTTTCGCAAAGCGCGCGGGTCTATCCGGAGGGCAAAAAGCGATTGAGCCTCAAATTGGTTATAAAAGACCTGAGTTGATTGAGGGGATGGAAGGGAAATCAGCTCCAATTTTGTGGCATAAATACCGCCGTGGAGATAAAGCTTCTCTCAAGGAGCTTGTGACTTACAATCATGCTGATATTGAAGGAATGAAGTGGATATTTGATTATACCATAGAAAAAATATATGACATAAATAAAATCCCTAATAAAATCAGATCGAAACCGAAATTTTCTAAATTTAATAGCAAAATAAATTGGGATAGTCGCAAAACGAAAAAAATGAATCCCTATAAAATCTATTTAACCAAATTTTTAGGGAATCCAAAACCCTTAATTACATATGCCGAGCTCAACAAAATAATTCCTCTATCAAATACAACTTTTATCGGTATTGATTTGGTATCTTCTGAAGATCGTGAATCCGGATACAGTATTTTAAAAGGAAACAAAGCAAAAACATTTCGGATAAAATCCGACGATGAAATGATTCTTTTGGCTCAGATGGCTGGTGCTACCCTTATTTCAATCGATTCCCCGCTGGCCATTCCTAAGGGGCGGAACAATTATTTCGATGATGACCCAAATAGAGCTGAATTTGGGATTATGCGGCAATGCGAACGTATACTGAAAAAACGAGGTGTAAATGTTTATCCTTGTTTAATCCCAAGCATGCAAAAATTAACACGACGGGGCATCCGGCTTTCTGATAAATTCCGCAAACTTGGGATTCCGGTAATTGAAAGTTATCCAGGTGCAGCGCAGGATATTTTAGCAATCCCTCGTAAACGTGCAGGGCTTAATTACCTTGCAGCCTCGCTTGCAGAATTTGGTATCTTTGATAATTTCACTGAAAGAAATATCAGTCATGATGAGTTAGATGCGATTACCTCTTCAATTGTGGGTATATTTTTTTGGGTAGGCAAGTTTGAAGGCTTAGGCAATATCGATGAAGAATACCTTATAATCCCAGATTTAAATGCTAATGCTGAAAATTGGAGATCTCGAAAAGTAATAGGTATTAGTGGAACTATCGGAAGTGGCAAATCCACTGCTACTGAATATCTAAAGGACAAAGGTTTTATCTCCCGCCGCTTTAGCCAAATTTTAGAAAATATACTAAAAGACAGAAATGAAGAAATTAACCGTTCTACCTTCCAAAAAATTGGATACGAAATTCATAATTCACCGGGGCAAAGATGGCTTGGGAAGAAACTCATAGAAGAATTGCCAAAAGATAAAAACATTGTGATAGACGGTTTGCGCTTTCCTGAAGACCATGCATTAATGATCGAAACATTTGGACCATCTTTTGTTCATTTGCATATTGAGACATCCCTAGAACTTCTTATATCTCGAACAAAAAACAGGAAGATCAATGACATACCGATTAAAAAAGCATTGAATAATCCTATAGAATCTATTATTAAAGACCTCAGAAAATTATCATCTCATACCATCATAAATGATGGATCGATTTCTGAGCTTTATTCTAAAGTCAATAGTTTTTTATAAACCAAAGGATTCAAAATGCCTGTAACTGTAGTTGTTGGTGGACAATTTGGCTCGGAGGGCAAGGGAAAAGTAGCCCACTACCTTGCCAAAGAAATGAGCGTATCGGTTGCTATCCGATGTGGTGGGCCAAATTCTGGTCATACAGTAATTGATCCAAGAGGTAGGCCAATAATATTTCAGCAGCTTCCTACAGCCTCCATATTACCCAACGTCTCCATAGTTCTTTGTGCAGGTGCCTATATTAATATAGACATTTTGATGAAGGAGATCCAAATCGCCCGATTGAGTCCCGACCGACTCTGGGTTGATCCCAACGTGGTTGTAATCACTCCTGAAATTCGTAAAACCGAACAGCAGGCAGGATTAATGGATGCCATTGGTTCCACGGGTAGCGGAACGGGGGAAGCAGTTATACAAAAGAATCCAGAGAAACCACCCCGGATTCTCGCCAAGTCTTTTCAGAAACTCATGCCATATATAAAAGAAACCAAACAATTTTTAAGAACCAAACTTGATAAAAAAGAAAGAATCATCATCGAAGGGACACAGGGATTTGGCCTTTCTTTGCTGCATTCGTCATATTATCCTTTTGTGACAAGCCGAGACACAACCGCAGCGGCCTTTTTGGCAGAGACTGGATTAAGCCCTATTGATGTTGACGATGTGGTTCTGACTATCAGGGCATTCCCAATCCGGGTGGCTGGGAATTCTGGGCCGTTAGTCGATGAAATCAATTGGGAAACGGTTACTGCGGAAGGCGAACATAGTCAGCCAATTGAGGAAAGAACAAGTGTAACTAAGCGCTTGCGAAGAGTGGCTAGATTTAATCCAGAAATAGTTCTGATGGCTATTGAGGTGAACAAGCCGACAAAAATTGTGCTCAATCATCTAGATTACTTATGTAGTGACAACGTCAGTAACCGTGACCAAATCATACATGACTTCATTCGCAGAACTGAAACTTCTATTAAGAGAAATATTGAATATTTGGGTTTTGGTCCAAACCTCCTTGAAAGAAACCATCACAATATTATTTCGATGAAGGTTGCATATGCCAAATAATAATAACAATCAAAATGTCAACACATATGCAGATGGACACGATGAATCTGGAATGTTGTCGTCCAGTCACATTGAATACTATATCGAAAAATATGGAATCATAGAAAACTACGATAAATCTTGCCTTGGCCCTGCTTCATACCATATGAGAATAGGGGGCGATGTATTGACTTGGGATAAAGGTAAGAAGATAGAGTTTTCACTTGGAGAAGAAGAGGATAAAAATAAAAATATATACACAAGCATAGAGCTGAAACCTAATTCGTTGACTTTCATAACAACCATTGAAAAATTTAAATTAACCAAAGATATTATTTGCAGATTTAATTTAAAGTCAAAATGGGTGCATCAAGGCCTCCTCCTTGGCACAGGACCGATCGTGGATCCGCAACTACACGCTTTCTTGCTAATTCCAATCCACAATTTCAGTAGCCAGCCCTTGACCATGCATTATGGCGACGAACTGATTAGTGTCGAGTTTACAAAAACGTTAAATCCAGACAAACAGTTAGATTTGCCTGGTGGCGGAAAGACTAAGTATATAGAAAATGAGAATTGGGATTTTGATTTTAAAAAATATAGGAAAAGAATTGGAGAAAAAGCTGTTGAAAGTTCTGTTTTAAGCCAATTCCAAGCATACGATGAGGCAATAAAATTATATGAAAAGAATATAAAAAATATCACAGAAGAAAATGAAAAAACAGCTAAAAATCTTGAAGACAAGAATGCAGAGACATTAAATCGGTACACTAGATATAATTTTATTGGATTAATCGCTGCTATTGTAGGAGTTGCTGTTCTTGTCTTTACGTCATGGCAGCTAATAGAATCCGCTCATGAGAAGGTTGATGTGGCAAACAATCTCATAAAACAATACGAGGAAAATAGCGTTGACTTTCATTCTTTTGCCTCGAAGTCATCTTATAAAGATTTGCAGAAAAAACTTTTAGAGTTAAAAAGAAATACTGAACGTTTAAATAGTGAATCGTATCTTAAGTCTAATAAAATTGAAGTCGATTTAAAGGAAATGCGGAAAAAATATGAAGAAAAAATAAGATCACTAGAGTCAAAAATTAAAGAGCTGAATAAGAAAGTAGGGAACCAAGCAGATATTAAAGCAAGCAAACAATGAGTCGAATTGAACTATCTAGGGACATTATAAAAAATAGATTAATCGTTGAAGTTTGTGGTGGAATTGCGGCTGGTAAAACCACCTTCGCCTCGCTAATGAAAAGGATCAATTTAGATCCAATATTTGAGGATTTTAAAAAGAGCCCTTTTTGGGAGGCCTTTTATCGTAATCCTGGCAAATATATTTTTGAAACTGAAGTCTCTTTCATTCTATTACATTATCATCAAATAAAAAAAACCTTGGAGTCAACAAAAAGCAATAAAGTGATCTGTGATTTTTCATTCCTTTTAGATCTTGCCTATGCAAAAATAGGTTTGACTGGTACTGAGCTAAAGGCTTTTGAATCTGTTCTTGACGAAATAAGAAGGGATCTGCCCAAACCTAGTTTAATCGTATATCTGATATGTGACGCTAAAACAGAACTTGAGCGGATCAGGAGGCGTGCCCGAGATGAAGAAAACTCCATTGATTTAGGATTTTTGGGTTCCCTAAACAAGGCACTCCATAAAAAAGTCGAAAATATTCAAGGCACTATACCAGTCATAACCATCGATAGTTCTAAGAAGAATTTTGCAAATGATGAAAGGGTAAAAGATGAAATGGTAAACCTCATTGATAATCATTTATCCAAATATTAGATTTTCCAAATTGGACATTCTCGACCTATCTTGTAGATTTACAAAGCGGAGACCAACTCAAGCTTCAACTACTTGCCCTCACTTACAGTTCCATTTACATTGCAGGAGTGAAGAGAGAAAAGATTGAGGGTCAGACCTACACATTTCACACGGTATGGGAAAAAAGGGACATCCATTAGGAAATAAGTAAATACATTGTGTGTTGGGCAGTCTTCATCGTCTTTCATAAAATCTGGTAATCTGGAGCTTTCGTGAGAACGCTGGCGCATTTAATGGCAGGTTAGCTCAAACGAGCCACATTGATTTCCTTTAGAATACCCTCCGCAAACAATTTCTTGACAGGCATACGTCATTGGCGTATATTAGGTTATGCATTTTGTTGAAAAGGTGTTGAGCAAGTTAGTCAAGGAGGAATTTAAATGAACAATAAGGATTTCGATAAACTTGTAGAGAGTATCAAGCAGGCTGGCAAAATCAGACGCGGAGAAATGAAGGCTAGCAGGATTTTCCAATTCGGCCCTGCTGATATTAAAGGTATTCGCCTCCGATTGAAAAAGTCACAGTCAGAATTTGCTATAATGATCGGAGTAAGTGTATCTACGCTTCAGAACTGGGAACAGGGTCGGCGTAGTCCCGAAGGACCTGCTCGCGCTTTGCTTAAGATAGCGGCTGAAAAACCAGATGCGGTTATTGAGGCACTCAGCGCATGAATAGAGGGACATCCTATAAATAAAATAACTAGATCAACATTAAGAAAAAATTATTTATATAATTATGGATGTCCCCATTTTCTCCTGAATGAAAGCGAGGTGATTTAATGCTCAAAGTAAAGGATATTATGACAAAAGACCTGATCACTGTCTCGCCTGAGATGGAGATTGCTCATGCTGCAAAGCTCCTTTTAGAAAAACATATCAACGGCGTTCCCGTGGTGGATGGAACTGGGAAAATGGTGGGGATCCTTTGCCAGAGTGACCTGATCACTCAGCAAAAAAGGTTTCCAATCCCCTCCGTTTTTACTCTTTTGGATGGGTTCATTCCCTTGACCTCTATGAAGCATATCGAAAAGGAGGCTCAGAAGATATCAGCCACTACTGTGGCCCATGCCATGACTCCAAATCCGTTTACTGTCTCGCCTGAGATGAGTATTGAGGAGGTTGCTACTATCATGCTTGACAAAAATTTCAACACCCTTCCTGTCGTTGATGAGGAGAAATTAGTTGGGATCGTAGGAAAGGAAGATATCTTGAAAACGCTCATGTCCGGGTTAAAAGTAAAGTGAAATGGAGTCAGCAGTTCCTAATGAGTGATGGGGGCCCCATTAATGAATAGGCCTAAATAATTAAGTATTTATATTAAGTTGTGAGGGAAAAGTAGAGAGGCTTCCATTAGCAAATAGGCAAATAATTTGTGTATTGGCTGATCTTCGTTATCTTTCATAAAACGATCATTCCCGCCTGGGAGGCCCATGTGACCCCTTTAATTGTGAATGAGGGTAATTTGCCTCCAGCTTTTGATCAGCACTTTACGCTTCAAGATTTTCCCCTATGTGCTCCCGTACAATAATAACGTATAATAGTATGTCTGATAAACTGAGTATTTTGGTATGGAGGGAATGAGATATGGCGTTACTAAAAGAGCAAATTCTGACAGATTCAATAGAAATCAAGACCACACCTGAGAAGGTATTTGACTTTTTTTTTCATCTTGTTGATGACGAAAGCTATCGCGCCTGGCATCCTGATGATCATGTGGCCCTTCGATGGATAAAAGGACACCCGTGGGAGGAAGGGTCTGTTGTATATGCTGAAGAGTATATTCACGGCAAACTGCATAAGCTGAAATTCGTTATCACAAAATTAATTCCAAATAGAATCATCGAATATGCCCCTACATCCTGGTTTCTGAGGATGTATTTTCCCAAGAACAGGTTTACCGTAGAGCCAAAACAAGGGGCGTGCATATTCACTGCTCAAGGTACTATCCGTGTTGGATGGCTCATCAGAACCTTTGCCAAGAAAAGGCTTGAGCGTGGTCTTTCAAGTGTTCGAAAACACATGAAGGAAGAGGGTGAGAGCTTAAAAAGGATACTGGAAGCGGATCGGGAGGAGGGGACGTCCATAAATAAATAACTAAATCAATAGTAAGAAAAAGGTATATATATTTTTATGGATGCCCCCGTACAAATCATAAAAGAATGGGTTCATAAATTCAAAAATTGAGGGATATACATGACAGGAGCCGTTGTTTCTGAAGCAACGTAACAGCCATGAAATCGTCTTAATGTGGTCTGGGAAGGGAGGGACGTCCATTAGGAAATAAGCAAATTTATTGCGTAGTGGACGGCCTTCATTGTTTTTCATAAAACGATCATCTGCGCCTGGGAGGTCCATGGGGGCCAAATTTGCTTTTGGACTTTCTATGTCTCTTAAATTTCTCTATCATTTTACCATAGATTTTTCCTGAAAAATAATAGCTGAAGGCTAAGGCTAATCACTTGAAGGCTGAAGAGAAAGCTGGTATGTAAGGAAAAATTTTTTAACTGGGAAACTGAGCGATTCGGCTGTTAAATTAGGACGCAGATCTTCGCAGATACATGCAGATAATTATTTTTTTTATTTCTTAATCCAAAAAATCTGCACTAATCTGCGTCCAAAAAGGAATTTCCTATACTATCAAGTTAAGGGATACCATGTTTCAATAAGGAGATGGTTTATGGATTCAGAAATGGGGCACTATCTACGAGCGACTTCAACTATCGAGGCAGACCACAAGAAAATTATTGAAACAGTAAAAAACGTGACACATGGCTGTGTCAGCGATGAGGAAAAGGCGATAGGGCTTTTTTATTTTGTGAGGGATTCCATCAGATACAATATCTATATGATTTCTGTATTTATAGAGGACTTTAAAGCATCCAGGATCCTTGAGTGGGGAAAGGCATACTGTGTCCAAAAGGCAGTGCTCCTTACAGCACTTGGAAGGGCTGCAGGCATCCCGAGCCGATTAGTCTTTGCCAAGATCAGAAACCATAAATTACCCGCCCACATTCTTGAAATGATGGGAACCAATACATTCCCCAGGCATGGATACAACCAGTTCTTTTTGAATGGAAGGTGGGTAAGCGCGGCTGCAACGTTTGACAAAGTCCTCTGCGAGAAAAACGGATTGCCTACAGTGGAATTTGATGGAAAAAGGGATGCGATTTTACCTGAAAAAGATCTAAAGGGCGCACCTTATATAGAATATATAGAGAAGTTTTCCCCAAAAGAAGATCTTCCATTTGACTGGATTAAAGAAAGGGTCTCAAAGTTAGTGGGCTTGGATAAGCGGCCATGGTTGAATAAAAATCAAGAAAAAAACTAAGATAGATAAAGAGAGTGTAATCCCTGAAGAAACAATTTTAACCTCCCTTAACCCTTTGGTGCCGGATTATTTCATTTCAAGTGAATCCTGATTAGAATTATTATCCCTTTTCATCCTTGATGAATCCCTTCCATACACTTGTTACACCAGTTTATCGCTTCTCCGTTGCATACAACATATTCATTATTATACTAATCCTGTAATCATTAAACATGGGTACTTTAAAAGAAACAAAAAAGGGAAATTAAAATGAGAAACCGATTTTACTCACATCATAAAACAATATTTCATCTTCTCTTGGCTGCACTATTTTTTCTAATCACTCCAGTATGGGCCAAGGACTGGCACGAACTGCAAGATTTAACCGATGTGCAATTGTCAGAAAAGATCTCTGGATTTCAAAAGGGTCTGGATCAAAACCCCTCTGATTATGAAGCACTAAAAGCCCTTGGTATCGCCTATCATATAAAGGCGAGAAAAGATGCCAAAGAGTATGCACCCAGGGCAGTGGAGTTTCTGTCCAGGGCCTATGAGATCAATAAGAAGGATAGCGAAACCATGTGTTATCTGGGGAGTGCCACTACTATGATGGCAAATACCACATGGAATCCTATAAGAAAGATGTCTTATGTTAATAAGGGGACCGGCTTAATGGATAAGGCAGTGAAAAGAGATGCTGACAATGTCTCTGTGCGAATGACAAGGGCCAGCAATTCGAAAAGTCTCCCTTCTTTTCTGAACAGGGGAGATATAGCATTGGAGGATTTTGAGTATCTGGCCGGCTTGATCGAGAAGAACCCTGAATCTCTGGCGTCAATACAAAAGAAGGTTTACTCAAACCTTGCTGAGCTATACATAAAGGCCGAAGATCAGGCAAAGGCGGAAAAATTCCGGAAACTATCTGAGAATCTGTAAGAAAGGAGGGTTAGGATCATGTCACTAATTGAAATGAGAGATATTAAAAAAGATTACCTCATGGGGGAATCGTCTGTACATGCCCTGAGAGGTGTTGATTTGAGTATTGATAAAGGAGAGTTTATAGCTATATGGGGGCCTTCCGGCTCCGGCAAAACCACCTTGTTAAACCTTATTGGCGCAATTGATGAACCATCCTCCGGGCAATTGTTTGTCGAGGGCCAGGAAGTTGTCCGATTATCTGACAATATGCGCGCTGAACTTAGAAATAGGGCTATTGGTTTCATCTTTCAAGGGTTTAACCTGATACCGGTTCTTTCTGCATTGGAAAATGTCATGCTGCCCCTTCAGATCAAAGGCACATCTTCCTCTGAGGCAAGAGACAATGCGCTTTCTCGTCTCGATGAAGTCGGCTTGTCCGCCTTTGTGCATCATAGGCCCGATAAGCTGTCTGGCGGGCAACAGCAGCGGGTTGCTATTGCAAGGGCCCTGGTTACAGACCCATTCATTGTTATTGCTGATGAGCCCACGGCCAATCTGGACTCCGAGACCTCCCATAAGATTATCGGACTTATGCGTGATCTTAATGAAAAGGAAAAAACCACCTTTATTTTTTCCACCCATGACCAGAGGCTTCTGGGCCAGGTGGAGCGCCTGGTTCGGCTGGAGGATGGAAAGATTGTAGATGGAGGAGACAAGAAATGAACAAATGGATAAAGATAGCACTTCGCAACATACTGAAAAATAAACGTAGGTCCTTTGTAACCCTTTTGGCTATCGCCATGGGTTTTGCGGCTGTAAGCCTCTTTCGGGGGTATATAAATAACACCTATCAAGGACTCAGACAGTCCGCTATCAGAGGAGAAGGCCTGGGCCACCTTACTATTTATAAAAAGGGATGGATAGAAAAGGGAAAAATCGATCCAGATCAATACATGTTTTCTCAAGAAGAGATTCAAAGGATAATTGATATAGTGGAGGAGGACGACGATGTCATTCTGGCCACACCTCAGATACATATCTCAGGCCTTGTTTCTAATGGACATATCTCCACGATATTTCTGGCAAAAGGCGTGAAGCCCAGCGATGATAAGACAATAAAGGGCGCCTGGGCTGCCTTCCGTCCGGTAAAAGGGAATGCGCTTAGCAAGAAAAAGCCCTATGGCGTGGAGATGGCAGAGGATTTGGCTAAACACCTAAATCTGAAACCAGGGACGGATGGAGTGGTTATGGCCAGCACCCTTGACGGCCAGATGAATGCGCTGGATATAGAAGTGGCGGGCATCTATGACACCGGTTCAGATGCTACCAACGACAAATACATGCGTTTTCCATTTGCATATGCTCAATCTCTGTATGACACGGAGAAGGCAGACCGGTTGGTGGTATTGCTGGATAGTTGGGAAAAGACGGAGCGGGCTCGTAACCGGTTGCTCAGCACCTTGTCAAAGGCGGGATTGCAGTGCGAAATAAAGACGTGGAATGAACTTTCCCTGTTTTATTCCAAGGTGAAAGGGATGTTTGACATGATCTTCATGTTTATATTTAGTATAGTGTTTATCATTGTGGTGATGAGCGTGGTTAATACCATGGGAATGGCAGTGCTGGAGAGAACCAGAGAGATAGGTACTCTTAGGGCTTTTGGTCTGAAGCGCCGGGGTGTAAGTCTTCTTTTTGCCATAGAGGGGGCATTACTGGGCTTTCTGGGGAGTATTTTGGGGCTGGTCTTAAATGTAGTAGTATGGGCAGTCATCCGGGCAATTGAACCAAGTTATATCCCGCCTGGAGTCTCAACATCTGTCCCTTTAATCGTTAATCTGGTGCCACAGGCCATGCTGACCCTGATGGTCTTTCTGGTTTTACTCTCGTTAGTAGCTGCCATCTTGCCAGCCAGACGCGCGGCAAGGCTTAATGTGGTAGATGCATTAGGGCATGTATGAATAATGTTAGTTGTCAGTGGTTCGTAGTCCATTGAAGAACAATCAACAGACAACGGACAACAAACAACATACGAATGTATAATATTACAGGAGGATACTTATGAATTTCAAGCTTCGAGTCCCGCCTGCCGGATGGCGGGCAAGTTCAAATTTCAAGTTTACAGTTTTGCTTGTGATTTTATTTTCTGTAATTGTGTTTCATATAAAACCTGTGCTCGCAGAAATGATACCCAAAGAGATTCTTTCAAAGGCAGACGAGGCCAGAGGGAATGTGGAAGGTGTAGAGTGGGAGATCAAGATTGAATCTGTAGAGAATGGTCGCACACAGAAGAGGATCCTAAAGATAAAGGCTCGCGACTTCAATTCCCTTGCAGAATTTCTCTCGCCCCCTAAGGTGAAGGGGCGTAAATTGTTGATGATTGATCGGAATATGTGGTTCATAAAACCGGGCTTGAGGAAGCCAGTTCCCATCTCTCCCAGGCAGAAACTGATGGGTGGTGCTTCCAATGGCGATATCGCTTCAACCAACTATGCCGGAGACTATAATGCAACTCTTGTGTCCGAAGATACAGTTAATGGAGAGACGTGCTACCTTTTTAATCTGATCGCTAACAATAAAAGGGTAACCTATGATCGGATCAGGTACTGGATTTCCAAGGAGCGACTCATTGGCGTCAAATCGGAGTTTTTCACTGTATCCGGAAAGATGTTCAAATCAGCGACCTTTGAGTATGGAAACAGTATCCTGATACAGGGGAAACTTAAACCCTTTGTTTCTAAGATGGTCATTACAGACGCCGTAGTAAAAAGCAATGTTACCACTATGAATTATAGCAAAGTCAAACTCAAGAAGATTCCGAATTCAACCTTCAATCTTAACCTGTTGGTTAGATGATGTGAGATATGGGACTAAACTAAGTCCTTCGACTCATAAGTTCTTCGGTACCGAACTTATTTAGACTTCGGCTGAGCTAAGTCGAAACCCTCAGGACTTACTGCTGAGTGAGCCCTTCGGTCTGCCATCGGCCATGAGCCCTTGACGTGAATTCAGCCGAACGCTCGGGCCGAATGGAGCTCAAGGTCGAAGACAATTGTTCCGACTTAACCCGTTAAAATACGTCACTGTATTTACGAATCGAAGCACTAAGGAAAGCTACACTATGAGGATCAGAGTCCTTTTTATTGCATGCCTGCTATTTTTGCCGACCTTTTCTATAGCTACAGAGCTGGACAGCGTTACTGAGAGAGTGGAAGAAACAGAATCTTCCGGACTACGGGACGAATTGTCAGAAGGTTTTGAGTATCCTCTGAGATTCCTGACTTTTGGCACCTACCAGAAGGTGGCGGACTCTTCCCAGAACCCCAATAATGATTTTTTTCAGATTTCGCGTTATTCTACTGAATTGGAGATCCGTCCAGATCTCCGTCTAATCTTCAGGAGATTGGATCTAAGCGCCAAACCCAGAATGAACCTTGAATGGAATGCATGGGAGGATGGGGTGAAAGAAGGAGACACCGATTGGGATGATGACTGGTTTGTTAATGAATGGTTGACTAGGATACGGGTGACCGAAAAACTGTTTGTCTCGTATGGCCGGGAAAATTTGCAGTGGGGTCCTTGCTACCTCTTTTCCCCTTCGAATCCTTTCTTCCGGGATAACGGCCGGAGCAACCCAAAACAGGAAGTGCCCGGAATGGATTTTGCCCGTATTGTCTGGCTGCCAGGAATGTCATGGACAATCTCTTTTATCGCCAATATAGATGAAGGGCGTCAGGAGTTTCGTTTTTTTGAATTTGACAAGATCTATGCCATGAAGCTTGATTATTCAGGGCAGGAAGCATATGCGAGCATGATCCTGTCACACCAGGAGAGTGACAGGAACAGACTGGGAGCCTTTGGAGGTTGGACTGCCACAGATGCCCTTTTGATATATGGAGAAGGGACCATATCCAGGGGCACCAATGCACTCTATCCCAAAAAGGCTAATAACCCTTTTGGAGCGTCCATGGTTGCAGTGGATGATGAAGATTCGTCCTTGATGGGAACCATTCTGGCTGGGGGCTCCTACACACTTGAAGTGGGGCCTACCCTGACAGTTGAATATGCTTATAACAGCCCTGGATATAGTGATGATCAGGCAAAGGCGTATTACTGGCTAAGACAAGAGGCCTCGGATGCCTATTATCTTGCAGACCCTATCCAAAGTTTATCTAAATTGACTCTCATTCAGACAGCAGACCCCAAGCTGAGATTCCTGAGACGGAACTACATTATGTTTCAATACAACCACAATGATATTTGGGATGTACTCAACCTCACATTTCGGTGGACCCAGAATATAGACGACAGCTCAGGCCAATTCATATCTATTGTTGAGTGCTTTGTGGGAGATCACATCCAGCTTTTCTCCATAGGAAGCGTCAATTCGGGGAGCAAGGATACAGAATTTGGAACGATCTTAGATTATCAATGGATGATCGGATTGGAGTATACTTTCTAAGCTGCACTCAGGGATTTGTAAATTTAAGCCAGGCCTGATATACTGATGGAAATATTTTTAAATCAGGAGAGAATTTACAGGGAAATTGTCGTGGAACCAAAATTCACAGTGATAAACCGAATGCATGTGCTCAGAGCCTTTTCCTATACTGCGGTGTTCAACACCATTATTGCCATATTCTTGACATTTCTGGAATTCGGTGGTGGGTTTGTTAAAAACTTCATTATTTCGCAATGTATAGGTATGTCTATTTGCTCATGTATTTTGATCGTCCATTTCCTTTTTAAATCCGCCAAACCCTTTATCCAAGTTGCTGTCATCTTTATCGCTATGATCATAGGATCTGCCGTTGGAGCCCTATTGGGCACGGTAGCTGCTGGAATAGGTCCCTCTATATTTTTTCAAAAATACAGTTTGTTACAGATGATAATCCTTGGTATCCTGTTTGGATCCATAATCAGTTATTTTTTTATCTCCCGGGAAACAATCTCTGCCACCAAAACCCTGGTCCAGGAAGAAAGGATAAAGAGGCTTACCAGTGAAAAAAAGGCCGTAGAAAGCAACTTGAGGCTACTCCAGGCTCAGATCGAGCCTCACTTTTTATTCAATACCCTGTCTAATATCATGAGCCTGCTTGAAACCGACCTGGAAAAGGCTAAATCCATGCTGGTGGATTTAATCCATTATTTGCGGACATCACTTTCCAAAACAAGGAATAAGACAACCACCATTGCCCAGGAAATGGAAATGATACGAGCCTATCTTAACATCTTTAAGATTCGGATGGGAGATAGATTGCGTTACAATATCGACATCCCGGATACTATAAAAGACTTCCCTTTTCCGCCGATGTTGATTCAACCATTGGTAGAAAATGCCATCAGGCACGGGCTGGAACCCAAAATCGAGGGAGGAGAGCTGTCCATACGGGGAAAAGAAAAAGGAGATATCCTTCAGTTGGAGATCACTGATACCGGTATGGGCTTTAATGAAGATGAGGATACAGGTGTTGGACTTTCCAATGTCAGGGAACGTTTACAATCCTTATATGGTGACAAGGGACATTTAATCCTGGAAGAAAATAGACCTTCCGGGCTAAAAGCTATTATTGAGATCCCCTATGACGCAGACTAAGGCAGTCATCGCTGATGATGAAAAGCAGTTAAGAGTGCACCTCAAATCACTGCTTTTAGAGCTCTGGCCAGATCTTATTATATGCGGTGAGGCCAGAAACGGCAAAGAGGCCCTGGAATTGATAGAGAAGCACCGCCCTGATATCGCCTTTCTTGATATCAAGATGCCTGGCCTTTCCGGGATGGAAGTAGCAAAGAAGGTTACGGAGTCCTGTTGGGTTGTCTTTATTACGGCCTATGATAAGTATGCGGTTGAGGCCTTTGAAAACGAAGCCATTGATTACCTGCTAAAGCCTATAACCCATAAAAGGCTTGAGAAGGCGGTCAGAAGGCTCCAAAAACAGATTGCCGCCTCTATAAGACCTCCATCAGATATGACTGAGATTGTGGAGCGGGCAATAGCCAGATTGTATAAGAAGAAAAAACTGGGCTATTTGAGGTGGCTTAGAGCCCAGCACGGAGATGGTATCCGCCTTATCCCAGTGGATGAGGTATGCTACTTTAAGGCCAGTGACAAATATACGTTGGTATTAACAAAAGAGAGCGAATTACTTATCAAAAAGGCTATAAAAGAGCTTGCCAATGAACTGGATCCCAATCAGTTCTGGCGCATTCATCGGGGTACTATTGTCAATGCCCATTACATTACCAAAGTAAGTCGTTCGTTGACCGGACGCGGCGTAGTGAAGCTAAAGGATCGACCAGAATTGCTTACAGTTAGCAGGAGCTACATTAATATCTTTAAACAGATGTAGCAAATTTGGTATTGTCCGTTGATAGTTGTCAGTTGCTTGTTGTAAATACAGGCCGGAATAACGTAGTAAGACTTATCAGGATAAATATAATTTAAACCTCTCTTAACTCTTTTACAGCTGAGACAACCTGTGATACCTGCTCTGTGGCCTTGCCCTGAAGAAAAATATCTGCGATATGATCAGTAAGCACTGTTTTTTCCAGGTTTATCTCAATTATTGCGGCTCCAACCTGCTTTGCCTGCCTCGGAAGTATATTAAAAGGAGAGACCACAGCCGAGGTTCCTACTATCAGTAAGGCCTGACAGGTAGAGGCTAACTGGGAACTCCTTGCCATTGCTAAGGAAGGAATTGCCTCCCCAAAAAAGATGACATCCGGTTTAAGTATCTTTCCACACTCGCATTTAGGTGGATACTCACCCTTTTTTTCTTTGTAATCATATTTCCTGTTACACCAAAGACAGGTAAGGGAACGGGAGTTTCCATGATATTCGATAACATCCCGGGAACCGGCCTCCTGGTGGAGATTGTCTACATTCTGAGTAAGTACGCTCTTCAGCAAACCCATTTCTTCTAACTCAGCAAGCCCTGTGTGGGCTGCATTAGGCCTTGCGTTATCAACAATCTGTTCCATTTCTTTTAACATTCGCCAGACCTTTTCCGGATTATCTTGGAAGGCATAAATAGTGGCATATTCCTCCGGGTCAAACTTGTCCCATAGGCCACCCCTGCTTCTAAAATCCGGGATACCAGATTCTACTGAGATGCCGGCACCTGTAAGGGCAATAGTTAATTTAGAATCCAGAATAATTCGGGCAGCCTTCTCGATTAATGCATCCATTTTTGCACCTCGAAATTTCTATCTATGGAAAAAATCAGAGTACTTTCAGTGTCAATGGATTTATGCAGTCCACATGGAATAATGGAGTGTTGGAATAATGGAGTAGTGGGTAGTAAAATTGAACATTGATAATTGTCGATTGAATATTGGTATTGGAAATTCACAATTGTCATTTGTCAATATTCAATAGTCATTTGATTAAACCCATCACTCCACTACCCCATCACTCCAACCCACCTGCTTCGCCTGAGCGAGAGCAATGGCGGGCAGGTACTCCTGTTGGGGCAAAGCCCCTAAGTTCTTTAAATCACCTCCAGGCTGATATCAACAGACCGTGCAGAATGAGTAATGGCACCAATTGAAATCAGGTTGATACCTGTTTTTGATATTTCCCCTATTGTCTCTAAAGTAATCCCACCAGAGGCCTCTAAG
>Ga0209986_10001914_pt1 | contig 19600 bp, 24 predicted proteins | sample BlataG_FD_183168 | JGI IMG/M metagenome (GOLD analysis project Ga0209986, IMG submission 183168) | Deep subsurface microbial communities from Black Sea to uncover new lineages of life (NeLLi) - Black_00105 metaG (SPAdes) (version 2) | ecosystem: Environmental > Aquatic > Marine > Oceanic >... | reverse complement strand
CAAACTGTGGAAGTTTCCATCTGGATGTTCTGCTCGTGATTAAGGATAGGCCTGTAATCTCTGTAAACAGGTTAAAGGGCGTTGGTAACTCTCTGCAGGATTGCTGGACAGAGCCATCGGGATTTAGAAGTTTGGGCACGACAGCTCCGACATCAGGTCTTTCGCTCAGAAAGGAGTATAGTTTTTCTATTGCATTATTTTTCAATACCGTATCCGGGTTAAGCAGCATGATAAATATTCCTTTTGCCAGTTTGATGGCTTGATTTGTTGCATATGCGAAATTTTTATTCTCGTAATTACGGATTACCCTCACATCAGGGAATTCTCTTTTCACCACGCCCACTGTATTGTCTTGAGAGTGGTTATCCACAAGAATTATCTCGTAAGGTATAGAATTTGTGTTCTCATATATGGATTTGAGGCATTCGCCAATATTGTCTTCGTTATTGTATGTAATTATTACTATACTCAGCATAGAGACCAAATAAAAGAGAAATAGAGAATCCCTGCTCTATCTGAAAGTTATATACGAGTAATTTACGCCCTCACCTCTTTCGTTTGTAGGAACCCATATATAATCTATTCTCTTCCGTGTGGCATCAAATGTAGATGCTATAAGATGAAGTTCTTTACTATGTGCCTCTTTAACACCCTTCTCCCTCAACCTGTATATATCATACGCAAATTGGTGTCGTGGATACTCTTTGTAATTTCTTTTCGAGGGGTTTTCGTAGAATTGCTTCTTTTGAAAAAGTAGAGCAAATTCAGTCAAAACAGTGGTAATGGGTACTCTCTCTTTTTGTAAGAAAAGTGATGCCCTTCTCCAACCCTGAAACAGTTTATCAATGAACTCTCTCTCTGGCATAGAGTTCTTTTTGAGCTCTCCGTCAATCTTCTGCAATTTGTTTACTATCTCGTCGGGTGAAAGTGCACAACCTCCGATTTTTTCCGGTCCGAACATTATATTAACCTTTTTGGCGATAAAATCGACCTCTATCCTGTAAAGACCAGAATAAAGTATCGGCAGGTTACCATGAAGGTTCATACTGTTCTTCTGCAGTTCCTCGTTAAGTCTTTTTGAAAAATCAAATCGGAAATCCTCCTTCAATTTCTCAATATCATCTTTTAGTGTCTTTATCACCTCAAGAGAGCCTGTCTTATCAAATTCTGTCACATTTATCACCGTTTCGAGATTCTGTATCAGGGGTTCTATTTTATAGATGTTCTGAAGGGAGTTTTTAGCAAGACGCGATAATTTTTTCAAGGTCTTCTCTAACCTCTTAATTTCCTTTTCTGTCTCCTTTATCTTATCTAATATTTTATTCAACTTCTCTTCCATTGTTTTCTCCTGACATTTGTAGGCACGAATTGAATTCGTGCTGTAAACTTCTCTTCAAATCCCTGTTAATTTTTTTCTTGACATATCAAGGAGTATGCGTTATAATAAAAATATGGTTGAAGATATCATAAATCAATATATGGAGATAGAGGAGAAGATCACCGAAAACAGCTATCTGGTAACTTCCCGAGTGGACAGGGCATTTTCTCTGTTAAAGAAGCACCTGACAGAATACAATCTCCTTCCAATGCTTAAAAAGAGAGATGATGGTAGAATTTTACTCTATCTGTATGAGTGGACCCCGCCCAAAAAATCCAGCAACTGGATAAACCTAATTCTGCTTATTACAACTGTATTTACAACCCTTTGGGTAGGTGGAATGCTTGCAAGGCCTTATGATTTCTCTTTTCCGTCAGGGCTTGTTTACGGAATTCCTTTTTCCTTCACCCTTTTATTTATCCTCGGCGCTCACGAACTTGGCCATTACTTCGCCTGCAGGAGACTTGGAATAAGCGCTACTCTGCCCTATTTTATCCCTGTTCCACCTCCCTCGCCCCTTGGCACATTCGGGGCAGTAATCCGTATTAAATCCCCAATAGAAGACAGAAACGCCCTCATAGAGGTTGGGGCGATGGGACCTCTCACAGGACTTGTCTTTGCCATACCCGCTATGATAATTGGACTTCTTTTGAGTGAGACTGTTCCTTTAAATTATCTTGAGAAGGAAGCCACAATTCGGCTTGGTAATTCAATTCTCTCCTTTTTGCTTACAAATATTGTTATCAAAGAACCTTCTGAGGGAGCACTTCTTTTTCATCCGGTTGCGTGGGCAGCCTGGATAGGAATGTTTGTAACAGCTATAAATCTACTCCCTGTTGGACAGCTGGATGGTGGACATATATCCTTCGCAATTTTTGGCAAAAGACATAAGGTTATTGGATGGAGCATTATTGGTATATTACTGGTGCTTGGTTTTATATTCTGGAATGGGTTTATACTGTGGGCATTGCTTATTAGCATACTGGGGGTACGTCATCCTCCACCGTTAAATACCGTAGAACCTCTGGATAAAAAACATAAGGCAATAGGCGTAATATCGCTTGTGGCATTTGTACTCACATTTGTTCTATCCCCATTCAAGTTTTAGTCTTCTTTCCGTATCTTTTTTCATATCTTTCTACCCTTCCAGCGGTATCCACGAGTTTCTGCTTCCCTGTAAAGAATGGATGGCACTTTGAGCATATCTCTACATGCAGTTCCTTCACTGTAGATTTTGTATGCACAACATTACCACAGGCACAGGTTATAATTGCATCATAGTACTTTGGATGTATTCCTTCTTTCATAAAACCCCTCCATTTCTAAAACGAACCACAGATTCACCCCGCACCTATGCATAGGTGCGGGGGAACCACAGAGAAAGCAGAGTTCGAAAAATTCAAAAAGAGCCACGCCTGCCTGCCGCAGGCAGGGATTTCACTGATAAGAAAAATATTCTAATTTGTGAAAATCTGTGCAATCTGTGGTTATATTTTTGATATTTGATTTTTGAATTTCTTCGACTCTGCGGTTTCATTCAGACATAAATATTGATATACAGCTGTGTTTTATTATATCACAAAAAACCCATCCTGTCAAGTAAAAAGTTTCGTCGGATTAAGCAGATTAAGCGGATTGGTGGCAGTGATTGAACGGTAGGCAGGTGTGGTTGTCCATCAGTTAGCAAAGGCTGTAGGCACAAATTCAATCTGTATCCTTGGTTAAACCCGTGCCCTACTTTTTCACCACATCTCTTATTCTTTGTGAACTTTGTGGTTATAATCAGGCAAGGATTTAGCGGGTGTGGTGTAGAATTTTATTGACAAAGGTGAAAAGATGTGATATAATGGTTGTAAGGCATATACAATAGACTTTAAAACACCGAAGGACACCGAAGCCACTGGATTTATAAGAGCTTTTTTATATCTTTCTTTTCAGTAATGGTTTTGTTTTTTTATTATATTTACATATTTCGGTGTTGTTCGGTGATATTCAGTGTTTAATTCATAATCTGAGATGGATATTCTGAAAGCGGTCATATTGGGTATAGTACAGGGAGCAACAGAGTTTCTCCCTGTCTCAAGTTCAGGGCATCTTGCTCTGCTTGGAGGATTTCTGGGCTTTGAAGAAGGGGCACTTATGGCCACTATGATGCATGCAGGCACACTACTTGCACTTGTCGTTTACTTCAGAGAGGATATTGCCCGTATAATCCTTTCCCCATTCAAGAAAGACATAAAGTATCTGAAACTTTTATGGTTTCTGATATTGGGAAGCATACCCGCTGTAATTTTTGGCCTTCTCCTCTTTCCTCATATTGAGAGCATATTCGATTCTCCGTTGATTATCGGAATATGCCTCATATTTACAGGAATAATCCTCTTTATATCAGGTTTTATGAAGAAGAAAAAAAGCAATATGCGATTTTGGGATGCAATTTTGATAGGTATTGGACAGGCAATAGCAATATTACCGGGTGTTTCGAGGTCAGGCACCACTATAAGCACAGGAACATTTTTGGGGTTTAGCAGAACTAAGTCGGCAAATTTTTCATTTTTGCTTGCCATCCCTGCAATTCTGGGCGCAACGGTCTTAGAGATATCCAGTGTGAAAGCGAATTCCGTCACTCTTCCTCTGCTTGTAGGCACACTCATCTCCTTTTTATCCAGCCTTTTAGCCATAAGATTCCTCCTTGCATTTTTGAAGAAGGCTACCCTGAGACCTTTTTCATACTATTGCTTCGCCATAGGCGTTCTATCCATCCTCATCGCACTAAGATAACAACCCCTGTATTTTTGGACGCAGATTAACGCTGATTTACACTGATTAATCTTTTTAAATTTTTTATTTCTATAGCTCTATTTTTGTTCCGCGCTTATCTGTGTCCGATTCTGTTTTTTGGAATTTGAAATATAATTATTTGTGCTTAATCTGTGTGCATCTGTGGTTTACTTTTTCCTTGACAAGGGTAGAATTTTGTGGTATAATAAACCAACAACACTATTTGAATAATAATTATGAAATACACAGAAACGTTATTGGAACATTTTAGAAATCCGAGGAATGTAGGAGTGATTGAAGACGCCGATGGAGTCGGGAGGGTGACATCACCCGTGTGCGGTGACATTATGGAGTTGTACATAAAAGTGAAAGACGAGAGGATAGTGGATGTAAAATTCCAGACCTTCGGCTGTGCTGCTGCTATCGCCTCATCTTCTGTACTTACTGAATTGATAAAGGGAAAAACAATCAATGAGGCTCTCGAAATAACAAACAAAAGGATAATAGATACACTCGGCGGACTTCCAGAGGAGAAAATCCATTGTTCCGTTCTTGCAGAGGATGGGGTGAAGAAGGCAATAGAGGATTATAAGACTAAACAGAGGACTACCCCGCAAAGTCGCTTTGCTCCAACGGGGCAAGCAGACTAAAAAAAGTTAAAATGTAAAATTAGCAATTAGCAAATCAAAATTTTAATTAATAATTTTGCAATAGTCCCGTTTTGTCTTTGGTATTTAACCTCTTATTCTTTGTGAACTTTGTGGTTATAATTAGTTATCCGCACGGTTAAAACCGTGCCCTACTCTGCAGCAGGCAGGTGTCTCCATTCTATGATTCGTGCACATATACTTATATCCGGTTTTGTCCAAGGGGTATGTTATAGATGGTTTGCAGAAAAGGAAGCAAACTCTCTCGGTCTTACGGGCTATGTGAAGAATCTTTATGACGGAGGGGTAGAGGTAGTTGTTGAGGGCGAGAGAGGATTGGTTGAAGAGTTCATCAAGACACTTAAAGTTGGCCCTTCATCTGCAGATGTAAGAGATATAAAGATAGAATGGCAGGAATATAAAGGAGAGTTTAACGGATTTGGTATAAGATTTTGAATTTTGTTCTGATGGATTGGAGAAGAACATGAAAAAATTGTATCGTTCAAAAAAGGACAAAATCATAGGGGGAGTTTGTGGCGGTGTAGGAGAGTATTTCAATATAGACCCCGTTTTAATAAGAATCCTATGGCTCTTTTTCACATTCGTGGGCGGAGCGGGCATACTCGCTTATATAATCGCATGGGTAGTAATTCCCCTCTCACAGGAGAAGGTAAAAACTGCGACAGATGAGGAAAACAAAGCACAGGAGGAGGATAAAGGCGGATTCTGGGGAGGGATAACACTAATCATAGTTGGGATTATACTTCTCCTGCTTATACTTGGGACATTCTGGGTTAAACTCCTACCTCTATGTTTAATCACTGTAGGTATAATTCTTATCCTGAAGTATAGAGAAAAAGAGTAAACTATAGTTTTTTGGAGGTATCTATGTCGGGACATTCAAAATGGGCACAGATAAGGAGAAAAAAGGGAAAGCTGGATGCCCAGAGAGGTAGAGTATTTACCCGTCTCATCCGAGAGATAACAGTTGCAACAAGACAGGGTGGAGGCAATCCTGATACAAACGCACGGCTAAGGGCTGCTATAGATATGGCAAAGACACAAAATATGCCTCAGGATAACATAAAGAAGGCTATAATGAGAGGCACAGGAGAACTGGAAGGTGTCAATTACGAAGAGAGCAATTACGAAGGATATGGCCCTTGCGGTGTTGCTATTCTTATAGAAGCGCTTACGGATAACAAAAATCGAACTACAAGTGAAATCCGCCACATTCTTTCCCACCATGGTGGTAACCTTGGAGAAAATGGATGTGTTTCCTGGATGTTCAAGGACAAAGGCATTATCTATATTGATAAGGAGAAGATTGATGAGGAGAAACTTCTTATGATTGCACTTGATGCAAGTGCTGAGGATGTTATTACAGAAGATGATGCCTACCAGATAATCACCTCTCCGAAAGAATTTGAGCGTGTGAAATCCATGCTGAAAGATAAAGGAGTAGAATACAATTCTGCTGAATTGACAAAATCCCCACAATCAATTGTAAAGATAGGTGAAAAGGACGCAAAAACTATCCTGAAGCTTATGGATGCTCTTGAAGAACATAATGATGTTCAACATGTCTATGCAAATTTTGATATACCTGACGAACTCTTGAACGAAGTAGCATAACACATCTTTATTGTCAAAAGTTTTTTAGATTGCTGGAAGGTCTTGCATGTTTGAAATTTATCCTCTTTCCTTTGCGCAGCATTCTTCGAAATGCACATTCTAGGAATAGACTGTGGATTGTCTGCAACGGGCTATGCGATTCTGCGAGACGGTTGTGTAGCCTCAAATGGGATTATCAAGACAGATAAAGATAACAGTCTGGCATCCAGAATAAACACTATTTACCTTGGTATCAAAGAAGTAGTGGATAGAGAGAAACCGGATTTAACTGTTATTGAAAGTCTGTTTTTTGGGAAGAATCTTAAGACCCTTGTCTCTCTCGCCCATGCAAGGGGCGTCATCCTTCTTGCAACCCATAATATCCGTGTATACGAAGTAACTCCAGCAGAAGTAAAGAAAACTGTAACTGGTAATGGAAGGGCATCAAAACAACAGGTCAGGTATATGGTTGAGAGATTAATAAATATCCCGCACGGAGTTTCAGAGCACATAGTGGACGCCTGTGCCTGTGCCTTATGGGGACAATGGAAGATAGAGCAATCATAAGCTCGTCTTATGGATTTCTCTTCGGATTCAGAGGGTTCTTATCTTGTATCTTACGGAGGATATATGAGTATATTTAAAAAGGGAGATAGTAGAAAAAAGAACGCAAACCGAAAACAGGAGGTATTTAAGAAGCTTGTGACAAAAAAGACAGAAAGTTTTGTAGGTAACTGTCCATTCTGCGGAGTATCTGTCACATTTGAGATGGAAGAGGATCTTGAGGAATTAACCCTCATATGTACATCCTGTGAACGGATTATCTTCTATCTTGATAAGCTTCATACCCCTCCTTATGAGAGGAATCTGGATGACTTGCGACGGTTGAGTGTAGGGGGATATTAACTGAACTATGTTTATAAATCATATAGAAGGCAAAGTAGTAGAAACGACGCCAGCGAGTGTAGTGCTTGAGTCAGGAGGCATTGGATATTACATTAAGATACCTGTCTCCACATATGAGCAGCTAAAAAAGGACAGGATAAGGCTTTTAATAAGCATGATATTTAAAAACGAGGTGATAGAATTATATGGTTTTTATACTGAAGAGGAACGCAACTATTTTGAATCACTCCTCAAGGTAAGAGGAATTGGAGGAGAGACTGCGTTAAGAATACTCTCAAGTATGAATTTTCACGAGTTCAAGGAGGTTGTGGATAGGGGAGATGTTGATTCACTTGCAGAAGTAAGAGGTATCGGGAGAAAAAGGGCAGAAAAAATCGTATTTGAATTAAAAGGGCTATTTAATGAAGAGATAGTTCCAAATGAGGCGTTATCCGCCCTTATTTCACTGGGATTTACAAGAAAAGAAGCCAAAAGGATACTTTTAAATGTTGTGAAATCAGTGCCACAGGGTGACTTAGAAACACTGATAAAAGAGGCATTGAAAAACACTTAATCCAAAACTTATGATAGAAGAAAATATAACGACGCCCTTTCCTATAGAGGATGAAAGAGAAGTAGAAAGAGCACTTCGACCCAAAACCTTCAATGACTTTATTGGACAGGATAGACTGAAAGAGAATCTTAAGGTATTTATAGAGGCAACAAAGCGAAGGGGCGAACCATTGGATCATATACTGTTTTACGGACCTCCCGGGCTTGGTAAAACAACCCTTGCCAATATCATTACAAGGGAGTTAGGTGCTGATATAACCTCAACATCGGGGCCTGCACTTGAAAGACCGGCAGACCTCGCAGGTATTCTTACAAGGTTGAAGAGCCATGATATCCTGTTTGTTGACGAGATACACAGACTGGGGAAGGTAATTGAAGAGTATTTGTATCCTGCGATGGAAGATTTCTCACTGGACATACTTTTGGATTCGGGACCGAATGCGAGGTGTATAAAGCTGAAACTCTCACCGTTTACCCTTATTGGAGCAACGACAAGGAGCGGGCTTCTTTCATCTCCTCTCCGTTCGAGATTTGATTTGACATTCAGGCTTGATTTCTATATTCCAGAAGAATTAACATCCATTGTGAAGCGTTCTGCATCCCTTCTTGAGGTGGAGATAACAGAAGATGCAAGCGTGGAAATAGCCAAGAGGGCAAGGGGAACACCAAGGATTGCAAACAGGTTATTGAAAAGGGTAAGGGATTACGCAGAGGTAAAAGGAGAGGGTAAAATAACAAACGAAATAACCAAATTTGCGCTCTCTATGCTGGATGTTGATGGATGTGGGCTGGATGAAATGGATAAGAAGATACTTATGACGATAATAAAGAAATACAATGGCGGACCTGTGGGACTGTCAACACTTGCCGCATCAATTGGAGAAGAGGAAGATACGATATCAGAGGTATTTGAACCCTACTTGCTTCAGGAAGGATTTATAAAACGCACCTCTCGGGGCAGAGAGGCGACTCTCCTTGCCTATCAACATTTTGAAATTACAAAAGGGACTTTGGGGTCAGGCTGAAAAATAGAAATAACTAAATTTATAACTTTTATTACATAGGTTGCAATTTTTACTCTTCAAGATATTCTATCTTCAGTTTTCTCACCATCGACAAACCTACCTGCCGGTAGGCAGGTATTATTCAGTTTTATCTTCAATTCCTCAAAAGTTATTTCTATTTTTCAGCCTGACCCCACTTTACGAGCCCGTCGATAGGGAACCACAGCACCCGCGGGTTGACATCGAGCGAGAGAGCGCCCTCTTCGGTATAGTCGCCTTCGTCTATCGGCAGGCGATAGTGCATGCTGAACATTCCGGCCACGTTCCAGGTGTTTTGGGTTGCGGCTTTGGTGTCGGCCTGCGCATATACGAGACCGATTATGAAAACGGACAGAATAAGACAGATGTTTAAGCGTGTGTTCATTGTTAATTTGTAACTAGTATGAATATTTTCACTGGTTCCTTCGTTTATCAGAATCCCTCCGGCACCCTTGTGAATCTTACTTTCGTTTTGCCGAACGGCGTCTCGTCGTATTTGATCGATGTCAGCCCTCCGCTATCCACGCGGAAAACAAACTCGATTTCTTCCGGCGGTTCCGCAGTATTCTCTATGACGACGTTTATCACGCCGTTTTCAGCGCCCCATGTGCCCTCTTCTATATAATCGCCCTGCGGCTCGCCGACATAAACGCTCGTGCGAATCGCGTTGCCGTTCTCAAATAGTTGGATAATGGTCAACCTTCCCATACCGGATGCCGAGGGCAGTTTTGCGACGAACATTCCTTCGGGCGAATCGGGACCGGCCTTCGCCATCTTGTTCGAACCCGCGCATCCGATGAACACGACCAGCGATACAGCCGCGATAATCGTCAATAAAACTGCTTTTCTCATTCTAAAACCTCCTAATCGTAGGGGTCAACCGGTGGTTGATCTGCGGGCGACCCACCGGGTCGCCCCTACTTACAACGCCCTATCTCAAATCGCCTACAAACGAGACTCTTCTCAATTGGGAATCCCCATTCGCAGGAAGAGCCTGTATTACCCAGGTTTCCCCGCCGTCGATAGTGTGGAATGCCGTTCCCCCTGTAAAATCTGAGTTCACTAACCACGCGATATTCTCGTCGAGAGCGGTAATCCCCATACTATAACCGCCTCCAGCCGTCGAATCCGAGGGCATAACTTGATTACCCCAATTTACGCCCTGATCATCGGTAAATAACGTATTGTTATAGTCGGCAGCTATCCAGACATCCATTTCGTTGGCCGCGCAGACCCCGTTATTATGGTTGAATCCCATGGCCGTGGGTCTGGCGAGCCAGTTTTCTCCGCCATCGATAGTAACGAAAGCGCCTGACGCTGTTCCCACCGCCCAGACTACATTCTCATTAAAGGCGTGGATGTCGATGAAAAAGTTTTTACCCGTAAAACCCGGATCGGCGGGTATATCTGCCTCGCCTTTCCTGACCCATGTGTCGCCGCCGTCGGTGGTTTTATAGATGACAGCTACGGAATCGCCGCTGCCATCGCCCAAAGCCCAACCGCCTCCAGCCCATGCTATATCACTATTGACGGACTGTATCATACCGAAACCGATTAGTCCGGGAATGCCGCCGCCCTGATTAACCCATGTTGCTCCGCCATCGGTGGTTTTGAGGATTACACCGCTGTCCCCGGCGGCCCAGACTGTCTGCGCATTCACCGCGCTAACGCCCTCCAGTTCCACATCGGGGATACTCACAGCCGAGCCTTGCCTTACCCAGTTTCCCCCGCCATCGGTGGCCCGAAGGATATTAGCGTATCCCCCATAGTTTGTTCCAACGGCCCAAGCGTTCAGGCTATCCACTGCGGAAACATCGTTGATATCAACCGGAGGAATCGTTCCCGCGTCTCCCTGCCGAACCCATGTCGTCCCGGCATTTGCGGTATAAAGTATAACTCCGTAGCCGTCCAGCGCGCTTCCGGCTGCCCATCCGTAGCAACCGGCTTGTTCCTGCTCCGGCTCAACCGAATTATTGCATCCGGTCGAGAGCAACAGCAAACCAAGAACAAGAATCACTGCTGTCATTGTTTTTCTCATTTCAATCCTCCTTTCATAAAGCAATTTCGACTAACTTGTTCATATTCGAACTTACCTTCGCATATATCTCTAACTTTAGAATTTCGCCTAACTCGTTTATATCCGCAATGCAGATATAACTCCGATATGGGTGTATATACGCATTGCGTATATACTTCCAATTTAGTGGTATATGCGCAGTATTGCAGATATACCATCCTATGGGTGAGTCTTATTTACCCTCATATAGATCATCTCCTTTCTCGCTCTCACCCTGGAACATGTCATCCAAAGGGCTCCTTATTGACATAAGAGCCTTGTTGGTCACATAAGTGTAAATCTCTCTTGTTTTACTACTCTTGTGACCCCGGTTTGCATGTTAATTTTATCTGCCTTTGTGGCTATGAAAGGGTTGATATATTTATCAATTGTTTCCCTACCGCCAGAATTGTCTTCATAGAATCCAGTTATAACAAAACCAGCATCTATCTGCCCCTTGATCTGATCTTCAAGAGTGTGCCCGAATTCTAAGGGTTGCCCACCTTGAATAATTCTTTCCTTTGATTTGTTTTCCAAATCCGAGTATGGAATGGAGTTTACAACCTTTAGACAGCCTTTTTCGTATAATTCTTGGTCAAAAATATATATAAGAGGATTCACAATTCCAGAAATAAGAGTACCTTCACACTTAAGAACGCGAAATGCTTCTCTCCAAACGGGCAAAATATTGCTGACAAATACATTTGAAATCGGATGAACAATAAAATCAAAACTTTCGTCAGAGAAGACGCCAAGCTCGGACATATCACCTTTTGCAGTTTCAATATATAGCTGTTCTCTTTCAGCTACATAATGGTCTTGCTCGAGTTGCTTTTTAGAATTATCAAAAATCGTCACTAATGCACCCACTGCTGCGAGGATTGAACCCTGTTGACCACCTCCGGATGCAAGACATAAAACCTTCAGTCCTTTCAATTCAGGGAACCAGTTTTTAGGAACTGGTTTGGTTGGAGTGAGAAAAATATTCCATTGACCCTTTCTTGCTCTTTCAATTGTTTTATGAGTTACAGGTATGGTCCATTCGTTACCGGTTTCAACCTGCCTATCCCATGCTTTACTATTATACTCAACTGTATCCTTCATTTTCTTGCCTAAAAATTACTAGGTGCGATTTCGGTTAACGGGTTGCGTGTTTGCGAAGTGCTGAAAGCATTTAGGTGAGCGAAGCGAACCGCAAACAGCGTGTTAGTCGACGCGTTGCCCGCTGATAAGCATTATGGTTTCACAGCACGGATATACAAGAATATAGCTGCGTGATCCCGCCACCTTTGGAGCCAAGGATACTTTTCGCACATCCCTCGGGATGGACGTGGCTCTTCTATTTTCTTTAAAACAAATCCTATTTCAATCAATGCATTCAAATAACTGGATAACGTCCTGGGAAAAGAGGGAACAGTAAACGGCTCGATGTCCTCTTTGACTGGAGCCTTTGAGAATTTCCAATTATCCACCCAGGGCCGGTCATCGAAATAATTGGATACCGTCAACTTAACGCTGCTTGCTTGCTCATCCTGTATCCATCCAAAACCTTTGGTCAAAAAGCATGGGTGAGTTGTGCTAAAGATAATCTTGCCTTGCTTCTGAAGTACTCTGAAAATCTCTTTGATGGCGCTTTCAAAGTTAGGACTATCCATCAATGCCATAAATGAAACCACGACATCAAAGGATGCATCATCAAAGAGAGAAAGGTCGGAAAAAGATGCTACCTCGTAGCGAATACCAAGAGGTTCTTTTCGTTCTTCCTGTCGAGCAAGCTCAATCATCTTCTGGGAAATGTCCACTCCAACCATTCGCGCCCCACTTCTTGCGAGAATCCGGGTGTTGTAACCCTCTCCACAGCCAGCGTCTAAGACTATCTTACCATTGAGGTTACCCATGAACCGTAAGAAAGCCGGATTGTTAAAGTGCTCGCGGTAGGCATCCCAGCCTTTGCGGACATGCTCAGCCCATAAATCTGCGTTTTTGTCCCAGTATGTGGCAACTTCTTCTTCGGATATTTTCGGATGCTTCATAATCTTACTCCTCTATGATAAGCAGTTTCGGATAACGTCTTGCGGATAAAAGAAGTTCGCCGATAGGCGAGTTTAGGAAAATCTTTGATTTCCCTTTTATCCGCTGTTAGTCGAAGTGGGCCTCTGTCCATATCATTTTATTTCCTTATATTTCTTGAAGTTTTCCATGGATGCCTATATTCTTAAATGAGTTCATAGCCAATTCAGTAGCAAGCATTATGTAGGCAATATCATTAGCTTGGCCAGCGACAATCTTAGAGATATGCTTAGCAAATTCCCAAAACAGCGTGTCTTTGCAATCTTCATTTTTCTCAGGAAAAAGTTTATTGTTAGCAATTTTGTATTTACTATATTCAATGTTTCTTTCATTGAGCTGTTCATGATCAAGTCCCACAAACGAAATTTTCGGAGCAATTTGCACAGCAGTTTTAAACTTAGAGCTTATGTATGGTGCAATGTCTTCCGAAATCGTCTTGTTCATCCAAAATGCCAAGAGATCCATAAATCGGGATCGTTTTTCGGGCCCAAGCAGTTCAAATGTAATCCTATCCAAATATTCTATCTTCAGTTTTCTCACCATCAACAAACCTGCCTGTCCATACGGATCCGTAGGGACCGGCAGGCAGGTATTATTCAGTTTTACCTTTAATTCCTCAAAAGTTATTTCTATTTTTCAGCCTGACCCCGTTTACTCTCTTCCAGTATTTTCTTTTCCATCCATCCGCTTCCTTGTATTTATCGAAATTATAACCATTTTTCAATAATTCATTATGCGTTGCTTCTTCAGAAGAAGTATAGGCTGTCCCTGGGCAATGGACAATGCAACCTCTATTTCTAACGACTCGTTCAAATTCCCGAAGTTCGTCTCTTAACTGCCATCCCAATGCATGGGATGTGATTAATACGTCTATAAAGTCATCGGGTAAAGGAATTGAATGTAGAAATCCATCAATTACATATATGTTGTTGATTTTAGCTTTCTTAGCTTTATCTTTAATGAATTCCCTAAGTATAGTGACAGGTTCCATTGCAAAGACATATCTTGCATATTTAGCTGCTTCTAATGCAACACGCCCTGTTCCCGAACCTCCATCTAATATAATTTTGTCATCCAAAGAGGCTACAGAGGTTACCTCTTTGAAATCCCAATTATGAAATTCCAGATTATCATAAACTTCTGGACATTTGTTGTAGATTAAAATATCAGAACAAGTTTCAATGACTTTCTTAACACAAATGGTAAGATCGTAATCGTCTTTGGCGAGCCCATTTTCTTTCTTAATCTTATTGATGAAATCGCTTATAGAAGGACATTTCCTCTTTAGAAAATCTTCTATGGCTGGATTAGCCCATAGAGCTACTGCAAATTCTCTTTCTGGAACCCATCCCGGTAAGTATGCAATTTGGAATGCTTCAAGCAGATAAAAATCCTCGAATTCAAGCTTTTCTGTCGGAAACATTCAAACCCTCCAAATGATTAAGACAACCTATTGCAGATAACGATTCAAGGTTAAAAGAAGTCCTGAGCCGAAGGCGAAGGATTTGGAGAAAATAATTTTATCATTTTCTCTTTTAGCCTTTGTTATCTGATGTTTTGGACGGTATAAAAGCATGATCCCAGACTAAGTATATTATAGATGACATCAGAAACAATGAAAAATACACTCACCATTATATATGTACTTTCCCGGGGAAGGAATCCAATACCCTTATCGTTGAGGTTGACTGCACCTTCAGTGACAGTAATGAGTGTCTAACTGTTCTCTGCAAGCTTGATTCCGCTTGGATGCCCGTTCGTCAGGTGACCGTACTGCTGAGCTTGATGGCTGTGCCATATGCCAAAAGTTCAGCGGCACTGCCAATGACGCTAGTGGTCATATAGCGGATGTTGATGATCGCGTCAGCCCCCAGTTCCTCAGCCTGGGCGATCATCCGATCAGTAGCTACCTTGCGAGCCCATCCCATCATCTCCGTGTACTCAATCAGCTCACCACCAAGAACCAGTCGCACCAAGGCAGAAAGATCCTTTCCAAGCCAAATGGCAAAAATAGTGTGTCCTTTAACCAAACCCAGAATCTCGGTGATCTCGCGGCCAGGGACTTCTGCAGAATTCAGGAGCAACATCCGAGGCAGGGACTCAGAAGGAGGAAGTTTCTCCCCCGGGGCCTTGCCTTTCCGCTGTTCGATGGCCACCGTTAGCAGAACTAGCAGAATACCACCTAGAATGCAGAAAACTGCTATCCTAAGCCACCAAGGTACAGCTGGATCCTCGGCAAAGATCACGAGCCAAGGTATCCCGACAAATATTGCAGTGAAGAGCCCGAGCACGAAAACTAAAGAGCCAATCAGTCGAAGTATCTTCATAATTCCTCCTTTTGCAATTACCAAGAATTGCGACCCAAAATGTCAGATAACGTTTCCAGAGTTTGTGAAGTGCCCAAAGGATATTTGGGCGAAAGTGCGAAGCACTTGAGCCACAAACTCTGTGTTAGCTGTTGTCGGCACTTCTTTTTATTCCTTTTGATTCTTTCCTCCATTTTATAAAAAGAAACATGGGTATCCGAGTAAGTCTAGGCAATCGATGAGACTGCTTCATTTGTTCCGATGTTGGAACAGGCTCATATAATTTCATCATCTTAAATCCACGGCTCAAAAAGGGATTAATGATATCATGTAAAGGTCTGTGCCGAAAGATAACCTTATGCTTAAATTTTTTTGGATTTACAAAGTCTTCCCAGGGTGTTTTATCAAAATAATTATTCGCAGTAAAAAACAGTCTCCCACTTCGATCCTTTTTCCATCCAGTGTCCCGCCCTGTAAAACATGGATGTGGAATAGACATAAGGAGCTCTCCGCCAGGCTTCAATACCCGCCATACTTCTGCAATTGCATTTTCGCAATCCTCGACATCCATCAAACTCATCGCAGCCAACACAATGTCGAAAAAATCGTCATTAATTCCATCCAAGGATTTTGCGTTTCTTACCAAATACGTAATTGATAATCCCTCGCTTTTTGCTTTTTCTTTAGCAACTTTAATAAGTTGTAGAGCTCCATCTACTGCAGTAACTCTTGCACCTTTTTGGGACAGTATCCGAGCATAACCACCCTCACCACAACCAAGATCTAAAATAGCTTTTCCTTCAACATCCCCTATTAACTCCGTTGTGTGAGGAATAAGAAAAAAGTTCCTATAGTCGTTCGTTTCAGAAAATTTTGCCCAATCTTGAGCAATTAATTCCCATGATTTCGTTGAACTATCTTTTTTCATATTCTTCCCTTAATTTTAAGTGTCGATTGCAGCTAACGTTCGCGTGTATGCGATGTTGCGTCAGCAATATGGGCGAAGCGACCATCGGGAGCGTAGCCGCATACACGCTGTTAGGCGATGTGCCAAATTAATTTTGGGGATTATCCCGAATATGGCCCAAAATCTAAAAGATATTTCAAAATTGTTTCTTCGAGTTTGTCATTTCTTCTATAATTAAAACGGAATTCTAGTTCTTTCATATAAAGATATAATTTCTTTGGAGAAATACCGTGATATTTGGCTAATCGCTCTTTTGCATATGCCCAGAAGCTTTCAATCGAATTAATGTGACTCTTCCCATTGGCAAACGTATTCTCTTTATCAATCTTTATATGGTCATAGCCGTTGATGATTAGGCAATTATAGCTTTTAAACTTGTCGGTATAAACCCGAGCATCTTTACTCACTCGCTCTTTGATAATCTGTCTTAGGGTCTCACTACTTACATCCGGAACCACTTCTACAATTACTTTACCGTTTCGCTCTACCATGCCAAATACAGGTGTTTTCCCCTTTGCGCTTCTACCTCTTTTACCCTTACGCTTACCACCCACATAGGTTTCGTCTAATTCTACTTCACCAAATAGATTCTCTCGACTTTGGTTATGGTCCAGTATCGTTTGGCGAATCTTATCGTAAAGTGAAAGAACAGTTTTGTAGCTTGAATGGATCTCCCAACTCGTTGCCCGGGCAGAAAGCCCTGAGGTAAAAAACTTCACAGTTTGAATCAGTTTATGTGTCTTGAGCTTTGAATTAGCAAGATATGTATTGGTAAATACTGTAAATCGGGTACGGCATTTCTTACAACGGTATCGTAGATCTTTGTTCCTATAGTTTATTCTTCTTATATTTGAGTTAATGCATTTAGGACAGGTTATTCCGTTTGACCAACGTAGTCTTATAAGATACTTTAATGAATTTCTTTCATTACTTGTTATTTTGATAAGTGTTTTTATGTCCATAAGTGTCCCATTATACCATACTAAAATCAGAATGTCAAGAGAGTAAGTGCAAATCTATACTATATAATAAATTACACGTTACTCATGGGACACTTTCGGTATAATTCCCTTAATTTTAATCTTTATTTTTTCTAAGGATTGTCGAGCCCCATCGTAAAAGCCACGGATAACTGCAGTCAAGCGAAATTGCGCTTCTTTACTCGGCTCAAAATTGGACCCAAGGCCAAGACGATCACAGAGAGTGAACATGAGTAAACCGGCGGTGATCCCTTTCTTCCAAACTACATCAGTAAGTAGTCGATTTAGCGCTCGTGCAACACATTTAGGATCATGACCTTCTTTGTGATACTGCTTAAATAAATCAACTCTCATTTTGTTGATAAAACCAAGATGGGCTCTACCAGAAGCAGTCTCCGGGGTTTTACCGAGGGTGCTAGAACGAGCGATGGCTTGGTTATAGGGCTCTGAAGCGTCCCAGATATCATCTCTTTTCTTTTCGTGTAAATAACGCTTTGTAAAAACACTTTGAGCAACCGCGGACTTATCTCCAAATTGATGTAGCCACGCAAGTGCAAATAACTCAAACCGCAGCAATCCCATTTCGGCAGTAAACTTCTTGGGATCAATGTCGACAAAGTTCTGATCTGCTTCTACGATAGACTTTCTTACTGTGTCAAAATATTTTGCGCCGGCATCAATTCCTTCAATTACTGGGTTTAGAATGTTTTTTTCATAGAAATCACGACAAAAATCTTCGAGATCGACTTCTTGTTTTTTTGAAAAAATTGACATAATGATTCCTTTAAAAATTAATTGGCATTTCGTATAACGTTCCCAGCATATACGACGTTGCGACCGAAGGGAGCAATGTCCCGAAGGGTAAGGGCGTGAGCCCGCAGCGTATATGCTGTGTTATATGAAGCCATTATTGTTCAACTGTATTAAATTCGTTTAGTCTATCCTCCCATTGTTTTGTTAGGACATCTCTTGTTTTGGGATGATTTATCTTGATCATTCTGAATACTATTACTGACAATAAAAGAAAACCCGACACTCCAATTAATGTGTTGAGAATATTTTTAAAACCCATTCCCAAGGAAAATGCTAACGAAAAAATACCTAATGAACTATAAACTATGATATATTCTCTTATATAGATTTTATGTTTTATTTTTTCATATTTTGGTAATAAACTCTCCCATAGCAGTCCCTCAACTTGTTTTTCAATAACTACTTTAATATAACTTCCTATACTACGTATAACTAATTCGCTTGCAACCGTCATGTATGCACAAAAATCAATAATCATAAATAAAGCTAATGATACAATCCATAAGTTTTCTTTAGGAATATTTATTGAAAGTCCAATAATAAGCCCAACAGCAGGAATCGCTAACGAAAGAAGGCGGATTCTCATTTCCTTTTCTTGGAATATTGCTTTTCTTAATGCCTTATATTCTTCTAATCTAGCAACGATTGTGTTTTCTTCTTTTAACATTACTATGTCCCTCCAAACAATAAAATGGTTTCATATAACTCGTTTATATGCGACATGGTGTCGTATATAACTCCAATTTGGTGGTATATGTGACGTACTGTCGTATATACCACCCTATGGATGATGCTTATCCTCCAATATTACCTATTTTGTCAAGTAACCGGGGTCAGGCTGAAAAATAGAAATAACTAAATTTATAACTTAGGTCGCAATCTTATTCTTTAAGATATTCTATCTTCAGTTTTCTCGCCATCGACAAACCTGCCTGCCGGTAGGCAGGTATTATTCAGTTTTATCTTCAATTCCTCAAAAGTTATTTCTATTTTTCAGCCTGACCCCACTTTATTTGACCCCACTTTATTAGGCGGAGTTCTATTACGGACCTATATGTCTAAGCACCACTCACCTGGAGCGTTGACCTCCACCTCTCGGTTTTCCGCCACCTCTCTTGTCGCCTTTTCTGCCACCTCCTCTTCTGTCATCTTTTCTTCCACCACCTCCTCTTTTGTCATCGCCTCTTCCACCACCCTCATATCCACCTTTGTATCCGCCACCACTAAACCCTCTTCCTCCGCCTTGACCGCTTTCAGACCGAGGGCGAGCCTCATTAACACTAAGCGTTCGTCCCTTCAACTCCTTACCGTTCATGCCGGTGATCGCGGCATTAGCTTCGTCTTTGATGGGCATCTCCACAAATCCAAATCCCCTCGATTTACCGGTGAACTTGTCCATTATAATAGTGGCGGATGCGACCTGCCCGAAGCCTCCAAAGGCCTGCCTCAAATCATCTTCGGCGACATCGTATGACAAATTACCTACA
>Ga0209986_10001913_pt1 | contig 19601 bp, 17 predicted proteins | sample BlataG_FD_183168 | JGI IMG/M metagenome (GOLD analysis project Ga0209986, IMG submission 183168) | Deep subsurface microbial communities from Black Sea to uncover new lineages of life (NeLLi) - Black_00105 metaG (SPAdes) (version 2) | ecosystem: Environmental > Aquatic > Marine > Oceanic >... | reverse complement strand
CCGCCCTTTTTTCAAAATAAAAAAGCCCCTGTAAAGAGGCTCATTTATTTCGATAATCTTAATCTATTTGTCAACGCATTCTAATAAATCATTGCCGTAACCCTTTCTTCATTCTAACAATCTACAAGCGGGAAGTTTAGTCGTGAGCATTACATTGGTAGCGGACTTCTTGATAACGTCAGGGTACACGGATTGCATCCAAATTTGGAAGGACGGGAGTTGCCAGCAACTGCGCTCAAAGCGCATCTGCTATGTAAAAACCATAATAACGAACTTAGCGATACTGACCAAGAAGCCATTAACTTTCATGAAGTTCTATCCGGGTGGTTCAAAATCGATGAAGACATATTAACGGGCAATGGTTTATGGACACCGACACGCTACGAAGTAAATGGGTCATTGTTTGGTCGTTGGCTTTGCAAACTCCACTGTAACCTTAGGTCTTTCGATGGGTTTGTTCCTGCGGAATATTATGTTCGATCCGCGTTCGGGGAGACTACAGATCCGTCACCTCGTTTCTTTGTTTTACTGAACACCAATGAAAATCTCAGATATGAAAGAAGAATTTGGTATGCTGATTACACCATTGGCATGAGAAATTTTGAAGAACACATATTATTTCACGTTTATTTTATGGGTTTTCACTTTATTGTGTTCCCATTTGATTTATCTGAAACAGTCAAATCCGTCTTGGCAACAAAAACACGTAACGATTTCTATATTGGGTGCTGGATGGAAACACCTTCTCAACTTATATGGAAACAAGGTGATATCCAAACGAAATTCTTGATTTTTAACTGGACAAATATCAGCGTATAACATTGCGCGAGATGACATGAGTTGTTGTCCGCCGCGAAGCGGCGGCCATCAACTCAATGGAGCTGACACCGCTCCCTACGGTCGCGGCTTCGCTTCGCTTGCCCCCTTGGTTGGGCAAAATGATGACCCGTTAACGATCTACCGAGATATACGAAAAAAAATCTTAATAACCTATTATCAACGATACCGCGAAAGGGGCTGTCATCATTTCCCCCAAGGCGGGGGTGCAGCTCATCTCGCGCCCGTTGGGCCTCAAACTATCTTGACATGGGTTTTTCTATAGGCTATACTTTGGATATCCAAAGGAGGTGTGAATATGGTTACAAAGATCCAGAAATGGGGAAATAGTCAGGGACTCCGTCTTGCAAAGCAGGTACTTGAAGACGCGCGTATTTCGGTTGGTGACGAAGTTGATGTGACTATACGGGATGGGGTTATTATTATTGCCCCGGTGCGACGGGTTCGAGGAAAACGGAGCCTGGAAGAGCTGGTGTCACGAATTCCCAAGAAATACGAGATCACGGAAATCGATTGGGGAAAACCAGTTGGCAGAGAGGCGTGGTAAGTGAGTGCTTACATTCCAAGAAAAGGTGACTTCGTTGCGGTCACCTTTGACCCGCAGTCCGGCCATGAGCAAAGAGGTCGGCGGCCTGCGCTCGTCGTGAGCAACACCCTATTCAACAGACACACTGGCATTGCTATTGTTTGCCCCTTAACCAACACTGATCGGCAATTTCCATTCCATGTGGCCGTTGTCAATAATCCAGAGGTGGCCGGTTTCGTCATGGTTGAGCAGGTCAAGTCCATCGATTTTCGTACACGTAAGGCCAAGCGTATAAGCAAGGCCTCTGATAGTCTTCTTGAAGAAGTCCTGTCCATACTTGATGCCTGTATTTATTGAAGGCCCAACCAAGCGGTTTCACCAGATCACAGGGGCCGAGCCGTTCAGAAAGTATTTAGGCTTAAGAAAAATCGTGGCAATTAAACAGTCCTGCGGAAGCCCCTGTGCCAGGTGAACCGCAGCGTTGGGCGAAAATCAAATATTATATAATTGTAAATTGTCATGTATTTTGAGATAATAAATGAAATCAAGAATGTAGAAACGATAGCCGTCGGTGGAAATATCCGAGATATCATGCGGCTTCGAAAACAATACGGCGTTGGTCGTTGGCGTAAAATGAAGGGGTTTGCCAATATTCGCCTTCAGAGCGGTAGTATCCGTAATGCTGAATTGCATTGGTATGAAGCCCACGGTATTGGCAGAAGAAAAATGAAAATTAAACGATTATTGGATTAAAACTATGGGACAAAATAGCGAAAAGCGGACATTTATGCTTTGCATAGAAAATAAGGATTGTGAAGATTTGGAACGGCGAAAGATATATCAGGTTTTACCTGACGACGAGGCTTCGAAAGAAGGGTACGTGAGGGTCATTGACGAGTCAGGTGAAGATTATCTCTACCCGGAGTCCTATTTCATTCTCCTTCAACTGCCACGTGAGGCTCAAGAAGCCCTACAAGTAGCAAGCTAAATCCATACGTTTTGCCCAACAACAGGTTGGAGTAGATGGCGGGAAACAGTGGCGCTCGAAGGCCAACATTATTGTAGGAGTTTTTTTGCTCCTCGGTATCCTTGGCTTTGAGCCCGCCACTACTCAACCTGAGCGTTCGGCTTAAAAAAGGAAAACTGTGTTCATAAAACATCAACTTGAACGAATGGAGGTCGGGCCACAGGAACATCTTGATATAATAAATAAAACTATTTAAATTCGTGTCAAATAAGGCCTTAAAAGGGTATTTTTGGGGCCAAAAGCACACATCTAAGAGAAAACTACAGGCAGATGGCAAGAGCAAAACGGCATTTCCTTCCGGGGCACGTATGGCACATCCCAGTTAAATATGCTCCGCATTTAACAGGATAAATGACGCATCGGTGCCTGCCCCGTTAAATGCATTTCTCTATTTAACTGGGGTTGGAAATAAGAGTTTTGTAGAGAACATCAAAGAGAAACTCGGCATTCGGGCAAAGGGCCGAAAGGTTGGGGAGTCGGGAGGATTATATCATCTTCGTGAAGCACAGGTTCCTTACAATAGTGATTTTACCCCTGAAAATAACGAGTTAAGAGCAAAAAACACCTATTTTTGGATCGATAATCCATAAATATTAGTAAGATAGCGTGGCCCGACCCCGATTTAGAATAAATATTAGTAAGATAGCGTGGCCCGACCCCGATTTACGAAGATAGTGTAGAGGAATGATATCAAAGCTTGAATAGTGAATTAAAACAATTTTAAGCATAATATCAGCAAGTTATTATTTCAACAAAACCTTTATTTGTGGTTATATGTAGCACGATGATGACAAGGTTTCTTAGTCCCATAGATGAATCTGCCCGGGTAGTGAAGTGGCGAATTAAAAGCTTATATTCCTCTTGTGTGAGAAACTGTGGCACCGTTTTTTCGATTTTTGGATATGGTATACCGGTGGCGATATTTTCAGGTATGACCCGGTGAAGCGTCAAAAAATGGTAAAATTGCCTTAGGGTCCAGACCCGAGATTTTGTGACATGAATTGAGGGGGCATTGTAGTCGGCTGTAAAATCGATTAGATGCCGATAGCGAACCCTTTTAACAGACCGAATTTTTTGTGTTTTTAGAAAGTTTGCTAATTCGTTGAGCCTGATGGTTAAAGCCTGGACGGAACGCGCCGAGAAATCGGCCAACTGACAGTATGCAAGAAACTGGCTGCAATACCGATGGAGCATGATGTCACCTCCCTTTTGTGATCATGCTTCTTAATTTATAAGCCTGAGGCTTATTAAACACCCATTAATAAAAGGCAAATTGCGCTAACTGCGGGGTTTGTTGGTTATACATTGAAAAATCGAATAAAATATAGTAAGTTTTGAACATGAATGAAAAAATCTCCCATAATCGTTCTGATGAAACCATTGAAGCTAAGGTCGAATGGTTCCGGTCTCTATCCCTATCGGAAAGGATGGATTTACTGTGCAGTTTTACTGACTTAGCCTTGTCTTTGAATCCCGGTATTTTGGAAAAAAAAGATGCTCAACCGATTAAAGGACGTATTCGAGTCCTTTCAGAAATATGATGTAAAGTATCTGGTTATAGGAGGTATCGCAACCGTTTTGTACGGTGTCCCCAGAGCTACCTTTGATTTAGACATCCTGATTGAAGACACCCAAGAGAATGCCCGCCACCTGTTAGATGCCCTTTTAGGTGCTGGTCTGGGTACGGCATCACTTATCAACGTTGATGAAATTCTCTCCAACGAAATAACCATCTTTAAAGACATAGTGCGTATAGATGTACAAATAAAAACTCCAGGGATTATTTTTAAGGATGCGTGGGAACGTAAAAAAACCATGAATTATCAGGGGCAACAGTTCTACATTGTTTGTTTGGAGGATTTGATTGCTTCAAAAAAAGCAGCAGGTAGAACTGTGGATCTTGAAGATGTCCGATTATTAGAACTCCCGGATGATAAAAACAGAGCATAACAATGCTCTTTCAGGCGGACGAGTAAAACCGCGCCGCTGAAGCGCAGGGTTACCATATACTACAAGAAAGGGTTTTCAATTAGAACGCCTTCGATAATCTGACCGTGATTCAGGTCTTCTGTAAGGATCTTCCCGGCTTTTGACTGAGACGCTGTCGCTATAATAAGAGAATCCCAAAATGACAAAACGTGCTTTTCTTCGATTTCCGAGGCCGACAGGATTGTGTGGGGTTCAATTGCTTCCACCTGCCACCATAAACAGTAGGCCCCATAATTTATTGAGATGTTACTGTTTAACAGGGCAACTCATTTGATTTTTTGACATAAAAACACAAGAAATCAGCGTTTAAGTACTAAGATACTAAAACGGGATATCGTCATCCTGTTTGTCCGGAAGTGACGGGGCCGAGGATTCCGGAGTAGGGGGTCTGTATGTATCGGCGGAATCTCTGGTCCCGAGAAACTGTACGTCAGATGCAATAATTTCGGTGGTGTATCGGGTAACGCCGTCTTTTTCCCACGACCGGGTCTGTAGCTTGCCTTCTATGTAAACCTGCCTCCCCTTTGAAAGATATTCGCCGCATATTTCACCCAGTCTGCGCCAAACAACGATGCGATGCCATTCGGTGCGCTCTTTCTTTTCGTTCGTTGCTTTATCCGTCCATTCGTCAGACGTTGCGATGCTGAAATTGGCAACGGCAGTTCCGTCTGGTGTATAACGAACTTCAGGGTCACTCCCCAAACGGCCGACCAGGATTACTTTGTTGATTCCTGCCATGTTGTACCTCCATTTTTTTTAAGACCTTTGATTAAGCGGTTATAAAATAAAATTTCTGTTTGATAGATATAAACAACCGTTTATAATGTCAAGATAATCCGGCGCCGGAAAATGTTGACGGATCATCAATTATAAAATAGCCAGGACAGTTGATGTGATAATCGTATTAAACAGATATTCTCATTGACAGTAAGATTTAAGTATATAATATCAGACAGGAAAATTTACAGTAAAAAATCCGGTTCTGTCTGAAAGGAGAAGCATGATACATTTAAAGTCGGTTGACCTTAAAAAAGAAAAAGTGGCATCACTGGTTATTCCTGTTTGTGAGGATAAAACTGTTTTTGACGACGAAATTATAATGTCTCTTATAAGAAAAGCAAAGAAATTTAAGGAGTTCAAGGGTGATAAAAATGATGAGGTTACCTTTTACGACCTGACCGAAGTTAAAGCTGAGAGGGTGATCTTTATAGGGCTTGGAAAACTTGAAAAAATCGACAGGGAGGCAATGCGTGCCGCGACCGGCAACGCAGTAAAGGCATTGATCAAGAAAAAACTTTCGAATGTTTTGATAGCTGTTCCTGTGGCAAAAAAAATCAATATGGAAATGACGTCTCTGCTTGAGGCAATGCTGGAAGGCGCCTATTTAGGGAATCATATTTTTGATAGATACAAAAAAGAAAAAAAACATATCCCGGTTAAAAAGATCGATTTTCTTGTCAAGCCTGATGAAACCAGAAAGTACAGCCGGTTGTCGTCACGAGTTCACACTATTTGCCAGGGGACCATTCTTGCAAGAGAGTGGGTCAATACGCCGTCTAACGACAAAAGACCCGAACGTTTTGCCAGGTCTATTGTTACGCTGGCCAGAAAAGAGAATCTCAAGGTAACCGTGTTGGGTGAAAAAGAGTTGAAACAGAAAAAATTCGGCGCAATAATGGCAGTTGCGGCCGGAAGCCGGAGCAAGCCCAGAATGGTAATTCTGGAACATAATCCAAAGGGGTCTAAAAAAGCAGTTGCACTGGTGGGAAAAGGCGTAACGTTCGACTCGGGCGGTATCAACCTGAAGCCTTCGTCAGGTATGAAAGAAATGAAGTTGGATATGTCCGGTGCGGCTGCAGTTGCCGCCACACTGATCACCGCAGCAAAGCTTAAATCCGGATTTAGAGTTATCGGCATCCTTCCTATTGTAGAAAATATGCCGTCAGGAAATGCTTTCCGCCCGGGAGACATTATCAAAACCTATGATGGAAAAACCGTGGAAATAGGGAATACCGATGCCGAGGGCAGACTGATATTAATTGATGCCATCTCTTACGGAATTGAAAAATATAAACCCCAGACCCTCATTGACATGGCCACGCTGACCGGAGCCTGTGTTGTGGCTCTGGGCGAAAAGATCGCCGGAACTTTTTCTTTTGATGATAAATTGGCGGAAGATATTATTTTGTCCGGCCAGAAGACCCATGAACGCTGTTGGCGTCTGCCGCTGACTGAAGAGTATAAAGAACTTTTTAAAAGCGATTTCGCTGATCTGAATAATGTGGGCAGCACCCGTTATGGTGGCGCGATCACTGCTGCGCTGTTCCTCTCGGAATTTGTTAAAGATACCCGCTGGGCCCATATCGATATCGCAGGTCCGGCTTACGCCAAAAAGGAATCTGCATACTGCGGTCCCGGCGGCACAGGCTTTGGCGTCCGGCTGCTTTGTGATTTGCTGGATAAGTTGTAATGATGCAAAATTCAGATTAACCCTAAGTTCCATCACGGCTGATCTTTTATCAACGCGTTCGCAATTTTGATGTCATAGGCCTGCTTGGGTTTAAAATCTCCTCCTTTATGCATATCCGTCGCTTGCAATATGGCGTCGTAGGATAACCATCCGTGCTCCTTCCAGAGCTTGGGATCGTCTTGATTCCATAACCGGAATTCAATGCTATCCGCTTGTTTCCGCACATACATGCGAACCCGTTTGTTTTGAGGAAAAGGATAATAATAAAGCCCTCTTTTATCTTTCATGAATTGTTCTCCAGCTCTATAAATTTATCACCTTTTATTTGTAATAGATAAAGTTTTTTATGGGCATTGCCGGTATTATCAAAGGAAGTTGTCCCTGTTACTCCCTGAAAGTCTTGAAGGTTCATTATTTCATTTTTTATTTCACTTCTGGATTGAATATCATTTCGGCTGACCAGGTCAAACAATATCATCGCCGTATCATAAGCCACCGCTTCAATAAATCCGGGTTTTTCATCGAAAGTTTCCTCAAACATTTCTACAAAATCCTTTACTTTTTGTGAATTACTTCCGGCAAAAAAACCATCGACCATTATAGCACCCTGAATAAATTGTTTCGCCATTTCGATTAGGCGGTCGGAATGCCATAGGTTGGTTCCGAAAAGATGCACACCCACAACATCATAAAAAGCAAGCTGGGGTATTAGGAGTCCTGATGTGGTCGGGCCGTCAGGAATAAAGATGGCCTCGAAATCAAGAGCAGGCTCAGGATTTGAATTTTCAGTTTTTTCTTCAGGTTGTTCAGGAAGCTTGGTTTGGGTTTGCGCAAGTTTTTTTATGGGTTCGGCGAAATCTGTTTGGTCAGGGTGATAGGGTTCAGCCCTGATAACTTCTCCTCCATAAGCTTCAACTTCATCCTGGAACAGACCCATAAAGGCTGCACCATATTTGTCATCAGGATAAAGAATGGCGAAACGATTTATTTCAAGAACTTGGGTCGCATAAGATACTATTGCCTGGACCTGCATTTCAGGGGTAATGAAATTCCTGAAAACATAGTCTCCTATCGTTGCAATATTTTCTTTCTGGCCCAGAGTAATTATTGGTATCCTTTTTTCCTGGGCTTCCAACGCCGCGGCTTCATGAGTCGTTACAGGTCCGAGAATAGCCCCAACCCGTTCTTCGGACAATTCATTTACAGCCAGAACAGCTTTTTCAGGATCAGATTCTGTGTCTTTTACAATCAATTTTATTAAAGAACGACTGTTCTGGGAATTAAACTGATCCAAGGCCATTTCAATACACTTCAATATTTTGTTGCCGTAACTTGTGTAAGGGCCGCTTAGGGGGAGTAAACATCCTAAGATATTATGTTTAAAGGTAAATTTTTCATTGATATCTTGGATTAATTTTTTTGCCGATTGCACATTTTCGTTTTTCGGAAATCTTTTGATAAACTCTGATAACAGGATAACCGTATCCTCGTATTTTCTCCACTCCGCTTTGCTAAGTCCCATCCGGTAAATGAGATCCTCTACAGGCAGCTCATCTTTACGGCGTATAAAAAGGGAAATTATAATTGCCGGATCAACCTCCCTGGCGGCAGATTCTATTTTAAAGATTATCTTTTCTTTTTCATGCTTTTTGGTTTTTGTATATGCCATAATATAATAATTTAAGGCCTTGGCCGGAGAACCCATGGCCATATACGAATCACCGACAAGAGTGTATGTTCTGAGAATGTGAACCCTAAAAAAACTCTCTTCCAGGACGTGGGCCGCATGGGTGATTACTTGGTTGTATTTACCCTGGTTAAAGAAGGTTACAAGAATTTCAACTCTGGCATCCGAAACAACAGGGCTGGAAGGATATTTAGCAATCAGGCGGTTATAGATTGTGCGGGATTTACCATATTCCCCTAACGCTGTATGGATCAATCCTTTTTTCATTAAAGCTTGGGCGGCCCGGTACCCATCAGGAAAACGTGCAAGATATTTGTCATAAATTTCAAGGGCATTACCATATTCTTTTCGTTGAAACATCTTTTCAGCCCTTGAAAAAAAATCGTCTCCCGGATAAAATTCTACAGGTTCGGGCAGGGGCATGGGTCTGGGTCCGCATGCCCAGAAAAAAGAAGAGACAAACAATATTAGAATGATATAGATAGGCTTCATAAGAATAAGATTTCAAGTTGTACAGGATACTGATCTCGACGGTTTCGAAATCGGAAATTGTATAGCTCATTTTATTTTGACATGCAAACTTATTTGTTTTATACTAAATTTCGTTTGATAATCTCGTAAAAAATCAGAGAAGCGACCTTTTTACGAAATCTTCTTATTTACTTGAGAGTCTAAAGTTCTTACGTCATGCCGGACTTGATCCGGAATCCACAATTCATATGGTACTGATAATATTCTGGATTCCCGCTTTCGCGGGAATGACGATACCCAATTTATGGTTCTAATAATTTCAACAAGTTAGAAGAGCTTTGGACTGTACAGTTATTTATTTGCTATAAAAATAAATCTAAACCAAACTCCGGGCACTTAAAGATTTTCGGTTAATACAACTTAAACATACTGGTGATAAAAATGGAAAATGCAAAAAGACATTTTGCAATATCTGAACTTGCCAAAGAGTTTGACGTTAGCAAACGTCATATCCGTTTTTGCGAAGAAAAAGGGCTTATATCTCCCAGGATCACTAAATTGAACCGTCGTATTTACAGCAGTTATGATCGTGCACGATTAAAACTGATTTTTCATTGTGTGCTCATCGGTTACTCTCAAGATCATATTGTCGAATTGATCGGCATGCCTGATGCTGATCTGGATGAAGCAGACCAGATCAAAAAAGGGTTGGCATATGCGGAGAGAATGATCGAGGAACTCGATAAGCGCCGAAATGAACTGAGTTTTCATCAAAGAACCAGCGTCATAAACGAAATTAAAATGCTGGGCGAATATATAAAAGAGATAAAAGCCATACCGCTTGAAACGTCAGAGAAATCCGCAGCTAAACCCCTGATGCCGGATAAGGAAAGTAAGGATACCGCGTACACACCTGTTGAAGAAATAAAACCGGAGGTTGAGCAAAGACCCGAACGGCAACCTGTCAGGATGGCCCCCCTATATATTGCCGGATTGGCGATAGTACTTATCATTGGCGGTTTTTTTTATTATCAGAGCAGTAAAAAAGATAGTGAACCCATATATTTGGTTCAAAAGGAACCGGCCAAAACAGAAACACAGTCCGTGTATCATGATCGTGTGCCAATTGATAATACCGGCGACCAGAAAAATTTGAACCCCAGGTCCACTGAATCGTCTGCCGCCGAGAAAGCTGCCGCCGAGAAGGCCGCCGCCGAGAAGGCCGCTGCCGAGAAGGTCGCTGCTGAGAAGGCCGCCGCTGAGAAGGCCGCCGCTGAGAAGGTCGCTGCCGAGAAGGCCGCCGCTAAGAAGGCCGCTGCCGAGAAAGCTGCCGCCGAGAAGGTCGCTGCTGAGAAGGCTGCCGCTGAGAAGGCTGCCGCTGAGAAGGCTGCTGCCGAGAAAGCCGCAGCTGAGAAGGCTGCCGCTGAGAAGGCCGCCGCTGAGAAGGCCGCCGCTGAAAAAGCTGCTGCCGTTGCAATCGGCACGCCACTAATTGCAAAGTCTGCCGTCGAAAAACCAGAAGCGGCTGTAGTTGAAGCTAAAGAGGCTGAAATTAATAAAGATGCGCAACCGGAAGCTGTTGCCAAAGTTGCTCCGGATCTCCCTAATGCATTTCCTGAACCTGAAAAACAGGAATCCGTCAGCGTGCCGAACTTGCAGGCTTCGGAAGCTGAAATCAAAGAAGGTGCCACAATAGAAGAATCGGATATTAAAGAGCCGTTATTTACCGCTGAAACAGACACGTCATTGCCTCAAGAGCTTAAAACAGAAAGTCCCGGCGCTGTTGAGGAGAGTACGCCATCTATTGGACAAGAAGAAGATAAAGAGACTTTGGCTTCCAGAGGAGAAATACTTTCTCAACAAGACCGGAAAGACCGGTTGGAATCCTTTTTGAACATCTATTGCCAGACATATGCCAGTAAAGATCTTGATAAATTTGCCACCTTCTTTACTCCTGATGCCACTGAAAACAACACTCCTTTTCAGGATATGCTGCCCAAATATCGAAAAAACCTGGAAAAGATCCAATCGTTTAACTACCGGATTGAGTTGATTGCTTATTCTTTGCAGGCCGATACAGGAAACATTAAAATTCAGGGAAAATATTTCACCCGCTACCTTTTGCATGAAGGAACATGGCGGGAAAATAACGGCAATATTTCCATGGAGCTTACAGAAAATGACGATTCATATCTGGTAAAGCGGCTTAACTATGGTCAATAGAACGGATATTGCAAAAGCCGAAATGCTCACTTATTTTTTCGTGAATCCCAACCCGGATAAACCGGAAATAACAAATCACAAGCATCAAATCTCAAATAAATTCCAAACTACAAGCTCCAAATGCCAAATAAGATCCACAGCAAATCGTTTGTTATTTGTTTTTTTGGTCATTGAGATTTGTTTGTTATTTGTTTTTTGTAATTTGATTTTTTGACATAAAAACGCAAGGAATCAGAGTTTAGGTACTAAATAAGGTTTTTATCCAGCCTAATTCGTATATGAGGATACTCATGTCAAAAACAGCCCACGTGTTATTGATCGTTTTGACGATTATTTTTCTTAATGCCGGTTTTACTATGGCAAACGACATTGTTGAATTTAAGTATTTTTTTTCAGATGGTTTTTATCATGGAGAGAACCCTTTGGGTGCAGATAAAGATCCTGATCTGGTTACGGCAAAAGAAGCCGTCGATATGGCCTGTAAGATATGGGAAAACGCAACCGGCGGGAATATCGTATTTGCTCCTGCAAGCAACCCAAAAGAAGCGGATATAATTTTTGAAGGATGGTACAAACAAGGTCCCAAAGTCTTGACACATGACGGGAGGGTATGTCTGGACGAACACGGTGATATGGGTCTATTTTCTGAATATCTCCCGGAAGCATATAGTTTCACTATATTTGAAAATTGCAATGCAAGCTGTCAGTATCCTGCATTAAGCAACCCTGCTGATGCTGATAACGATCACAGAGCGAGAATCTTTTTTCATATAAAGGAGGAGGCGCAGGACAAAACAGAGCTTTGGTTCTTTGTATTGGATAAAGACAAAATTGATTTCAGCCGGGCCCAAAGAGATATGGTCAGAATCGCTGCGCATGAGATCGGCCACGCCCTTGGTTTTTGCGGGTATCCTGACCAAGACGCACCGGACTGCGTTCAATCGCCTGAATGCAGCAAAAACAATGCTTCAATTATGTGCAAAAATCAGGTGCACTGTTTTCAGGAAAGTCAAGATGGTATGATTTCTCTGGGCGGGATGGATGATATTGCCAACCCGGGCGTTCGGGATCTAACATTATTCGATAAGTACAGAATTGTCCAAAAATTCTTTCCGGGTACAAAAACACTGTATGGCATGGTAAAAGGGACGGACGGAACTCCGATTTCTGATGCTGTTGTAACGACCATGGATGGACATCTTACGGTGACTACCGATATTAACGGGGTATATTCCTTATGGCGCACTCAGCCGGGTATTTATAACATCAATGCACATAATCCTAAAAGCAACCAAAACATTAGCGAAGTTATCGCCATAACCCAAGAAGCACCGGATATCATAATAAAGGACTTTAGTTTTTCAAAAGATTTTCTAAAAACGCCGGCCATAAGCCGGGTAATCCCATCATCCGGGATGCCTGATGACGTATACAATTTCATGGCGGTATTTTCAGGAGTTGATAGCAACCGGTATGCCTCGGTAAATCTTTTCGTTGACGGCACAGAACTGCATAAATTTGCAGTGCCGTCGGCAGACCGACTGGCGGCAAAAATTTTTTCCTACCACAGCCTTACGGATTTGAAAGTTGGGGCACACTATTATGAAGTTAAGGCGGCAGATGCAGAAGGAAAATGGCAGGAGGCCCTGAACGGTTCCTTTATGGTGAATAGACCGTCTACCATTCATTTTGCTGTGGAGGCTGAACCCAAAACCGTTGCTATTGGACAGAACAACCATGCTACCATTTCAGCATCCTTAAAAGATAATAAAGGAAGGCCGTTCCCCGGCAAAACAATACTATTTCGTACCGGCTTTCCGGGATTTTTTACACCTTCAAATGGCGAAGCGGTTACCGATACCAAGGGGCAGGCAAAGATTACCTTTACCCCTAATTCCGGCGGCAATGCTGTTATTACCGCTCGTTCTCCTTACGGTCTTTCTGATTCAATTCCCATAACCTGCACCTCACCGGCTGTGGGTATAACATTTGAATTTCACCGGGCCGGCAATAATTCTTTTAAGGTAACGTCTTATGTAAAAAATTTTACTGATAAAAAACCTGCATCCAACCAAGCCGTTAAGTGGCGTTTAAAACCGTCTAACGAGTGTGCCTGGACAAAAGGACCTGATCACAAGACAAATGATAGGGGTGAGGCCAGCGGCGTTTTTACCGTAGGATCATCAGAATCAAAAGAGGTAAGTGTTACGATAACCCATGTTCCGACGGGCGTTTCGGGATCCGGAACTTTCGTATACGGAGGGTATGACGGAACCCGGTTTCTACCGTGGAAAAAGTTGGAGAAAGCTACCGAATGGTGCGAATGGTCCTCAAACGGATATTTTGCGGTCAGGCATGAAGATGGTTCCGGATTGTCCATATACCGCATATCGGATTGGGCAAAGGTTTGGTCGAAAAAAAGACGTTCAGGCAGGTATCATTCGTTTTGCTTTTCCTCGGACGGCGAAAAACTGGTAACCGGCGTTTTTAAAGGCAAAGATAAACTTGCTATCTTAGCAGTTCCCGGAGGAAGCGTGGATATGGTATGGGATATTCCTTTGGATAGTGAGGCAAAATCAGCGGATAAATCTTTGGCCTGGCAGGATAACCACATTTATACAATCCGGGACCAAAACGTTATACAAAAATGGTCCACGTCAGGCAAACTCAAGATGACCTACAGTCATAGTGCTGAAATCCAGGAACTTAGGTTTAACCCGGTTAACGAGTCTCAATTCGCTGCGGTAGATAAGTATGGAGAATTGAGGATATGGGATACGGATAACAATTCTCCCATAAGAACTGTGAAGGTAGAGTCCATTTCTACGGGAAAACTTAAGTGCCTTGCATGGAGCCACGATGGAAAATATCTTTCAGTGGGATCCGTTATCGGCGATACCGGTATGATTTATACCTTCGACACTTCAAACTGGAGCAAAAGCGGTTTTGATCTTCCCGGACTGGGTGGCGTCAATTCCCTGGATTACAACAGTGATTCTTCCCGGTTGGCTGTGGGCCACGATAATGGCTTGATTGTATGCAATACGGATACTTATGGAATCGAATATTATAATAAAGATCCGGTGCACCATGTTCGTTGGAGGCCTGACGGCTCTATGCTGGCGGCCGGGGGACAAATATACGTGTTTGACGATTTCAATTTCAATGGTCCGAAAATTCAGATTTCTACTCCTCAAAGCGGTAGTTCCTATTTATCTGATTCCGTAAAAATCGCCGGAAAGATTGCAGATCCTCATGGTATCCGGTCAGCTACCATCTCCGTCAATGATAGCGTGCCGTCCTCATTGTCCCTTTCGTCCCAGGGCTTTTTTACTCGAACGGTTTCTCTGGTCGAGGGCCAGAACCAAATTTCAGTCCAGGCCCGGAACCGAATAAAAAACAAAGCGTCTTATACCATGTCCGTTACGCGGATAGCCGATTCCATACCACCGGTACTCATACAGCCCTGTGTTGATACAGGCATGGGTTTAAAAGGGACAAAATTCAAATTATGGGTTGGTGTTTATGATGAAGATTCAGGTATCGACACTACAAAAGTGACGGCCAGGATTCGGCTTCCGGACGGTAATACGTCAGAAACGCTTCAGCTGTATGATGATGGCGAACACTCAGATAAAAAGAGCGGGGACGGGGTGTTTGGAAATTCGTGGGAGTCATCCAAAGCGGGTGAAGGATTACATTCCGCAGATTTTTATGCCTTTGATAAGACAGGCAATTCATCTGACCTTGTTAACGGGGTTACCCTATTTATATATGACAGGCCTGTGATTAAAGAACCTTACCTGTCGGCAGCAAAGCCCCTTTCAAGTGATCCGGTTACGGTACATGCGGATATTACCGACATATCGGGTGTTCAGTCTGCTTTTTTACGCTATTCAATAAATGCAGGAAATTCGTGGAGTTTGATTCCTATGTCTTCCACGGGTCTTGATTATACAGGGACAATTCCGGCACAGAAAACGGGAACTGTTTACTACAAAGTTACGGCGCGTGGTGTTCATGGGTATGGGAGCGAAAGCGGTGCTTATGCATACACAGTCCAGGATAGTACGAAGCCGGTTGTAAAAATTCAGCGGCCGGCAACGGTGGCGGAGTCCACCACATCTGAATCCTGGATCATTGTTTCCGGGCGGGCTATGGGTGTAAATGGTATTGGACTAAAAAGTGTGACATGTAACACAGGAGCTGAAAATACGGGCACTCTAAAAGATTGGAGGTTCAAAGTATTCTTAAAGGCAGGTCTGAATACGATTACCATTGTTGCGGAGGATCAGAACAGAAAACTGGCCAGTGACTCCATAGGGATAATTTATGCGCCGGCTCTGGCCGAACCGATATTTTCACCTCCTGCTCCGGATGTTTTCACGGATCCTCTGTCAGTTGGAATCAGCGCTTCAGCCGGAGAAACAACGATTCACTATACCACGGACACCTCTGATCCCACAGGCGCCTCCCCGATTTTTTCATCCCCAATTCTCGTTACAGAAACAACTACAATTAAAGCAAGGGCCTACAAGTCCGGTCAGCCCCCCAGCCCAACGGCAACCGGGACTTACACGTTCATAAAAAAGGAAAGGGACGAGACTCAGAAAACAAAATTGCCTCCAAAAGTCAACGCAACTGTTTTAAACAAAAAGCCCGATTCAAACGGGGGTTGGTCAATACAACTTGAATCCCTTAAGAATAAAAAATTTGCCGACAAAGCAATAACAAAACTGAAAAATGAAGGATATCCAGCATACTATCTCACTGTAACGTCTCCCGAAAAGATTACATGGTACAAAATAAGAATGGGTTCTTTCAAAGACAGGGCCGAAGCACAGAGGGCGCTTAACGATTTAAAGAAATACAAAGACAGGGCAATTATTGTTTCTAATAAAACAATCAGGCCTGCTAAAAAGAAAAAAGCATCTGAGGCTGAGAGTAAAAAAGAACGGCAACCAAAAACTCCTGCTCCGGCTCCCCGTGAGAACCTTTCTTCTCCGGAAAAACAGGAGGCCGTCGGAAAGCAGGAAAAACAGATTTTGGAACTAAAGGTGAAAAAAGAGTCTTTAGTAGAGAAACCGGTTATAGAAACGCCGGTAGTCACTGCTGAAACAGATACGTCAATGACTCAAGAGCTTAAAGCAGAAAGTACCGGTGCTGTTGAGGAGAGCACACAACCTGTTGAACAAGAAAAAGATAAAGAGATGTTGGCTTCCAAAGAAAAAATTCTTTCTCAGAAAGACCAGAAAGACCGGTTGGAATCCTTTTTGCACATCTATTGCCAGACATATGCCAGTAAAGATCTTAATAAATTTGCCTCTTTTTTTACTCCCGATGCCACTGAAAACAACGCTCCTTTTCAGGACATGCTGCCCAAATATCGAAAAAACATGGAAAATATCGAATCGTTTAACTACCGGATTGAGTTGATTGATTATTCTTTACAGGCCGATACAGGAAACATTAGAATTCAGGGAAAATATTTCACACGATTTCTTTTGCATAAAGGGACGTGGCAGGAAAACAGCGGCAATATTTCCATGGAGCTTACAGAAAATGGCGATTCATATCTGGTAAAGCGGCTTAGTTATCCCTAACCCGGACAAGCCGGAAAAAACAAATAACAAATCGCAAATCACAAACAAATCACAATAACCGAAATTCAAAACTCCAAACCTTATAATCGTAAAGAAGGCCAAACAAATTGAAAAAGATATTTTCATCAATACTGGAAAAATCGGAATAGTCAGGGTAATTGGTATTTGGGATTTGAGATTCTTGCCCGCCTTTGGCATGGTGTTTGGAATTTGATGCTTGAGATTTGATATTTACCCGCCTGAGGCGGGTTAATTTGTAATTTGGTATTTGTAATTTGTGATTTAATTGATCTTTGGCGCTTGGAATTTTGGGTTTCAAAAAGTCTGTGAACGGTTACGATTACTCAATGTTCTTAAATGTGGCATAGAGCGGGAAATGATCTGAGGGATAAAGACCGTCAATTGTATCCCTGATGACCATGCAATCTTGTTTGAATATTTTTCCGCGATAAAGAATCCAGTCTATATAATCTCCGTTTATATCCCCTGTAAATCCATGATGGGTCCCTGGAAATGGTTTTTTAAAAGCGTTTTTAAAATAACACTCCTTTTCCTCTATCTTCTGGCCATGGCCGGTGAAGATGTTATAGCAGGGACTAAAGGGTGTGGTATTAAAGTCTCCGACCATAATTACAGGTATGTCACTCGGAAAACGCAGTAACCGCTCCATAATCAGTCTGGCGCTTTTGATTTGGACCGAGATATCAAAGTCAAAATGAGTATTGACACATATGATTATGTGGCTGCCGTTTTTGAACATACCGATAGTGCATTGTCTCGGCCAGAGACTTTCCCGGAAACGGCTCGGTATGGCTGGTGTTGGACTCAGAAAGAAATGTTCTCGATAGATGCAGGCCCAGGTTTTTTTATAAAAGATAATGTTGTTTTGCCAGAAAGACGGTGAAGGACTACGTTTGCCGATAAAATCGTATTCCGTCAGCAGCTCATTCAGAAAATCTGTCTGGAAATCATTCGCTTCCTGAAAACCGATAAAATCTGCACGATATTTTTCAAAAAGATAGGGAAAGCCCTTTTTGCGGTATTGCCAGCTATTGGGTCCGTCGTCTGCCAATCCAAAACGCAGGTTTAATGTCAAAACAGAGATCATGGTTTTATTTTAGTTAAATAGGACGCAGATTTTCACAGATGTACACAGATAATATTAATATTCATAAATTTGAAAATCTTGAAAATCTGTGTTTATCTGTGTCCACAAAAAGAGATTACTATATAATCAAGTTGGTTCGCTTTGTTTCAAATTTTTCTCTATGAACTAATGACGATTAACCTCAATAAGATCGAGATATTTCGCAAGGTCGAACCTGATATTTATAAAGTTGCTGAATGTGACATCATAAAAAGGAAGGTTTGATTTCTGCTTGATGACATCAAATATTGCAAGGTAATTAAGAAGAATCCTTTTTTTCCACTTAAGACCGATTTGGGATGCCAATTTCTTAATATCTTCCTTTTGGCCCTCGATCTCGAGAAAGTTGCCATAGGGCATTGTATCCAGGCAGAGGCGGGTACGGTTTAATATTAAAGTTTCACGCCATTTTTCGTATACCTGTTCTTCCCGGAACCCCAAAGATTCCAGAATATGTTTCATGGTGGTAAAATCGCTGACTTCAACTTCCATCTCTCTTAATATTTTAAATTGATCGTCTTTAAAAGGAGGCTCGGATTTAAAAGTAAGGTTTATTTTTTTATCCTGGCGGAGTCGCAGGAGAGATTTTTTTTGAATCAGAGTGTTATCGGCATCATCAAAGCGTATATTTGTTTCAAAAACCCGTCCCATGGACACAGCACCGAGCTCAATAATCCGGTCACGTATGCGGTCCATATCCGATAAATAAAATTTTACTTCGATTTCCAAATTTTCCATCGAAACATCTCCATTACATATGCCTGATACTCGGTTTATATTGGAAATAATTGTTTGTGTCAATTTGCCAAGACAATTTTTCCCTTGACACAGACACAATTTTTATTTAAATGTCCAAGGTTCTATATTCAGAGGAGAAAATCATAGTGAAAAAATATACATATAGTGCAAAAAATACCGACAACAAGGGCAAGTGGTGTGTTGTTGATGCCCAAGATAAAGTTCTGGGGAGACTTGCCAGTACCATAGCTGCCCGCCTGCGGGGAAAACACAACCCTCTTTACACCCCTCACGTTGATACCGGTGACTGGGTGGTGGTTGTTAATGCGGATAAGATTGTCATGACCGGAAGAAAATGGCAACAGAAACAATATTATCGGCACAGTGGTTACATCGGGGGTCTCAAGACGATTACCGCTCAGAAACTTTTGGAAAAAAGGCCTGAAGATCTTATCCGTTTTGCTGTTAAGGGTATGCTGCCAAAGAACAAATTGGGAAGAAAGCTTTTCAAAAAATTGAAGGTTTATTCAGGTAATCAGCATCCTCATGAGGCCCAGCAACCTGAGATTCTTGACTGTTAGAAGAGCAAGTTAATTCTCATTAATTATCGGGGAATTTTATGGAAAAAGAAAACGTTTATTATGCTACAGGAAAACGAAAGAGTGCCATCGCGAGAACCTGGATAACGCCGGGGAACGGGGATATTACCGTTAATGATCGCCCCATGGATGATTATTTTAAGGTTGAGATGGTAAAAACAATTGTAAAACAGCCGCTTATCTTGACCAATACTCTTGGATCATTTGATGTAAAAACCCGGGTTACCGGCGGAGGTTTTTCAGGGCAAGCCGGTGCCATTCGGCATGGCATTACCAAAGCTTTG
>Ga0209986_10001912_pt1 | contig 19609 bp, 20 predicted proteins | sample BlataG_FD_183168 | JGI IMG/M metagenome (GOLD analysis project Ga0209986, IMG submission 183168) | Deep subsurface microbial communities from Black Sea to uncover new lineages of life (NeLLi) - Black_00105 metaG (SPAdes) (version 2) | ecosystem: Environmental > Aquatic > Marine > Oceanic >... | reverse complement strand
GCATACTACAACTCACGGCGCATTCGGTGTGTTTGCAACAGGTATAGGTGCAACAGAGATGGCAGGTGTGTGGGCAACAGGCAAACTGTGGTTCAAAGCCCCGGAGACAATCAAGATAACAGTTAATGGGAAATTTCAATCATCTGTATCAAGCAAAGACTTGATACTCTATATAATTGGAACACTCAGGGCAGATGGTGCAGACTACAAGGCAGTAGAGTTCTCAGGGGAGACCATAAGTGATATGACAATAGCCAGCAGAATGGTGCTCTCAAATCTCTCCATGGAGATGGGGGCAAAGTGTGCATTTGTTCTTCCCGATGAGAAAACCATCCAGTATGTGAAAGAGAGAACAAATAAACCGTTTGATACAGTTCTACCCGATTCTGATGCAGAATATCTTAGCGAGATAGAGTTTGATGTTTCAGAACTCTCTCCGCAGGTTGCCTGTCCGCACGCTGTCGATAATGTGGAGAATGTGGTAGATGCTACAGGAACAAAGATAAACCAGGCACTTATTGGTTCCTGTACTAATGGAAGACTTGAAGATCTTGAAGTGGCAGCAAGGATTCTGGAAGGGAGGAGTGTTCACCCAAAGGTAAGAATGCTTGTAATCCCTGCATCGAGGGAGATTCTGATTGAAGCAATAAGGAGGGGTTATATAGAGACATTTATCAAAGCAGGAGCACTCGTTCTGAATCCTGGATGTGGTCCCTGTCTCGGCGCACATCAGGGCGTGCTTGCCCCCGGTGAAGTCTGCATATCATCTACAAACAGAAACTTCCAGGGAAGAATGGGAAGTCCAGAATCCTTTGTCTATCTCGCTTCACCTGCAACTGTTGCCGCATCCGCAGTGCTGGGAGAGATAGCAGACCCGAGGCAGTTCAGTGGTTTTTCTGTTAGATAGTAAACATCTAACGGGGCAGGGAGGGGAAGGGCTTTATTACTCTATAATCCTCTGTGCTCTCTGTGGTTAGATTTTTAAGAATACCAATATAAGGGGGGGGGGATTTATGCTTATACCTGTAGAGATAAGAGAGAAAGAATTTAATAGAAGCATTAGAGGATACGACCCAAAAGAAGTAAGAGAAACCTTGGACACCATCGCAGACGATTTTGGACGTCTTTTAGATGAAAATAGGAAGTTGCTGGAGAAACTTTCTACTTATGAAAAACTTGAAAATAATCTGAAGGACACCCTTATACTTGCCCAAAAAACCGCAGAGGATACAAAGAAAAATGCTGAAAAGGAGAAAGAACACATAATAAAAGAGGCACTGGAAGAAACAAAAAAAATTAAGGAGGAGGCTGAAAAGATATTATTGAATGCAAAAAATGAAGAAAAAAACATTGTAGAGGAGATGAGAAAAAAAGAAAAGGAAGTTGAAGAAGAGCTTGGTCGACTTGAGGCAAAGAGAGATTCTTTTAAAGCAAATTTCAAGGGCCTCCTCTCTTCCTATCTTGAGGAACTTACACGGGAAGTAGCTGATACGGGAAAGAAGAAAGAAAAAAGCAAGGAGTAGTAGGACTTGTCTGAACAGGATACTAAATGAGAATTACTGTTAAGGTCATACCAAGGGCAAAAAAGAGAGATATAAGAAAACAACCAGACGGTAGTTATAAGATAAAGGTTTTATCACCTCCCATAGATGGAAGAGCAAACAAGGAAGCAATAGATATAATTGCAAGAGAATTCGGTGTTAAACTGTCAAGGGTGAGAATAATAAGTGGTGAAAAGGCAAGAGAAAAGACGATAGAGATTCCAGATAGAGGACTTGTCGGTTATCTTTCTTGCAATATTTAGTAATTATAAAAGTTTTGACACTAACTGGTTAAAGATAGTAGCGTGCAGATCCAATCCCCATTATGTTTTTTAGGCAGATTGCAAGGCGTTGGCGTTAAGATTTCCAGGTGTCTGAGCGAAGCGAGTTCTGGAAATTAGCCATAAGACGTAGCAATCTGCCGTTAAGAAAAACATACGGGGTGCCCTTTTCTTTGCTTCGTCCCGCATCTTGCGGGATGAAGAGAATAAATACAAAATGAGAATACAACTTAGTATAAGCACTTTTTGGGTGTCAAATGTCTTATTATCACACAATACTTTAACAATATACGGGAGGTTTTATGACGGAACTATCAAAAGAGATAAATGATGCAATAAAAGCGATAAGAAAAACCACCGATATGACTCCGAAGATTGCAATAATCCTTGGAACAGGACTTGGTAAGCTGGTTCATAATATAGATATCAATACTACAATATCCTATAAAGATATTCCTCATTTTCCTGTATCAACAGTAGAAAGTCATGAAGGAAGGCTCATTTTCGGATACCTGAGTGGAAAACCTGTTGTCTGTATGCAGGGAAGATTCCACTACTATGAGGGATATGGAATGAAGGGAGTTACATTTCCTGTAAGGGTTACGAAGAAACTTGGCGCAGATATACTCTTAGTATCAAATGCAGCAGGTGGATTAAACCCATTGTTTGAAAGAGGAGATGTAATGCTTATAACAGACCATATTAATCTCCTACCAGAAAATCCGCTGAGAGGTAAAAATGATGAATCACTTGGTTCTAGATTCCCTGATATGTTAGGAGTTTATGACAGGGATTTTATAAAACTTGCTGAAAAAGTCGCATTACAAGAGAAAATTCCCATAAGGAAAGGTGTTTATGTATCCCTTCAAGGTCCATGCTTCGAGACACCCGCAGAATACAGAATGCTAAGAATAATAGGAGCGGATGCTGTTGGTATGTCCACTGTTCCTGAGGTAATCGTGGCAAGACATATGGATATGAAGGTGTTTGGAATATCTATTATCACGGATATGGGACTTCCTGATATCCTGGAACCTGTATCACATAAGATAGTTATAAAGGCAGCGGAGGAGGCAGAACCCAAACTCACAAAACTCGTTACTGCATTTGTTAAAGCATTGTGAACCCTTTTTTCTTCTGAAAATTCGCAATGTTTTCAATTTCTTCCCTACTAAAATATTCCTTGATGCCCTTTACAATGTTCGTACCTGTATCCGTGTCTACTAAAACCCCTGTGCCTATCTCCACCATACTTGCCCCGATGAGGAGAAATTCGAGGGCATCTCTTGCTGTTATTATTCCACCTATACCTATTACAGGTAAGTTTGTATTTTTAATAGCATTGTAAACACAGTACAGCGCAACAGGCTTTATGGCAGGTCCGGATAGTCCTCCTTTACCCCCACCTATCTCTGATTTCCCCGTATCTATATTCACTGCAAGCGCAGGAATGGTATTTATAAGTGCTATGGCATCTGCGCCTCCATCCTCTGCTGCAGAGACAATCTTTTTATTCTCAAACAGGGGAGGTAATTTTGCAATAACGATCTTTGATACAGCATTTCTTATACCCTCTATAATTTTTCTTACTGAATCCGGATGTTTTCCAAACTCCAGTCCACCCTTTTTCACATTCGGACATGAGAGATTCACTTCTATACCTACAACTTCTGTCCGCTCAAGCATACGGGCAAGTTCCACATACTCAGCCATATCCTCACCTGCTATAGAGGCGATAACATTTGTGCCACAGGATAGAATCTCCGGGAGTTCATCTGACAGAAATTTGTCTATACCAGAGTTTGCAAGTCCTATTGAATTTATAACTCCGCAGGGTGTCTCAAATATTCTCGGAGGAGGATTCCCCTCTCTTGGCTTTAGTGTTACAGATTTCGTGATAACTCCACCAAGTGCCGATACATCGGTAAACTTGAGCGTGTCTTTACCAAAACATCCTGATGCCAGAAGTACAGGATTTTTGAATGTTATTCCTCTTATTTTCACTGATAAATCCATATATTATATTATACTACAATTTCCCAAAATTGTCAAGTCATTTCGTTTTATCTTATTATTTTTTCCTTGACTTCTTTTCTTTTTTATGTTATAATCCCTACGGTTTTGGTCTTTAAAAAATTTATGAATAGACTACAGATTTAAGAGTAAAGACTTCTTATTTTTAGCCCTGTGTCTTTGGTCTGAAGCCGCCAGTCTTCTGTATAATTTTGATTTTTGAAATTTGATTTTTAATTTTACATAGAGGGGGTAACATGAAAAAAGTAGGTTACTTCGAAGGAACAGATTCAATGATCTTAACCACTCTTGCAACAAAAGGCATTGATACCTTGCCGTTGGGAAATGGAGAAGATGGCTATGGCAAGTATATAGGACATATAACAAAGGGGGACAATATTTCACTTGTCGTGGGATATCTCCATAAGGTTATTCCTCTTGCTGAAATGGCGGCAAAGCCATCAGATATTCTCTATTCCTGTATGGTGCACAAGATTCCAGTGGTACTTCTTGTTCCGAAACAATTTCACGAAAAGGCTAAAAAGGTTCTGGGAGATGTTGCAGAGAAGGTAAGACTCGTTGACTCTAATAACGCATTGGACGAGATAATGAAGATCTTGGGATAAGCGCTGTTACTGATAACACAAATATCTCAAATTACACGATTAAAACATTGAACAACTTTTTTATTCGTGACCATTCGTCTAATTCGTGGTATTTGTGTTTACAATTCTGATATTTCCTGGTGTATTGAAAGACATCCTATAGATGTCTGATTACAGAACGCATAATAGGCTGCTGTTTCAAAGTGCACAAAGAATTAGGGCCCGGTTTTAATGAAAAGGTATACCATTCTACCTGTCGGTAGACAGGAATGTGCTAAAATTATCATTTGATCAAGAAGGATTACGATATCAGACAGAAAAAGAGCTTTTGGTAATAAAAGTTGTCAAGTAAAGAGACTTATATTCTAATCTGTGTAATCTTTTGGAAAATCGGCTTGCCCTGTTAGATAATATTTCATATCTAACGGGGTGAATAATCAGGTATAATGAACATTATACCAGGGAGGAATTATGGAAAAGCTGAATCCATTCAAGATAGCACAAGAGCAACTGGATAAAGCAGCAAAGCTGCTTGGACTGGATGAAGCCACACATGCTATACTACGTGAGCCTATGATGGAGTTCCATTTCACGATTCCTGTCAGGATGGATTCTGGTAAGGTCAAGATTTTCAAAGGATTCAGGGTTCAATATAATAGTGCAAGGGGGCCCTGCAAAGGAGGTATAAGATTCCATCCTGAGGAGACCATAGACACCGTTAAGGCACTTGCTGCCTGGATGACATGGAAGACAGCAGTAGTAGATATACCCCTTGGAGGAGGAAAAGGTGGTGTTGTTGTAGATCCGCAGAAACTTTCTTGTCAAGAGAAAGAGAGATTGTGTCGCTCTTTTATGGCCGCTTTATGGAAAAATGTAGGGCCTTTTAAAGATGTTATGGCACCCGATGTTGGAACAACAGCCCAAATGATGGGCTGGATGATGGATGAATATTGCAAAATTAAGGGCGAATGTTGTCCCAGTATCATCACCGGCAAGCCGGTAGAGATGGGTGGGTCGCTTGGCAGAAAGGAAGCAACTGGGTATGGAGTTGTTATAACAATTAGAGAGGCGATGAAGCGACTTGGACTTCGCCCTCATGAATGCACTGCTTCTATTATGGGATTCGGCAATGTAGGACAATCCGCTGCTATAAACTTTGTGCGGCATCTCAGCGGTAAAGTAATTGCTGTCTCCTGCTGGGACCACAAAGATACGACATCTTATACTTACAGCAAAGATCATGGTATTGACCCTAAATTTCTTGTCTCGATTACTGATCAGTACGGTAGTATTGACAAAGAAAAAGCAAAAGATGCTAAATATACTGTTGAGAATGGTGATGCATGGATTTCAAAAGATGCTGACGTCCTGATACCCGCAGCATTAGAAAACGCCATTACTAAGGAAAATGTAGATAATATTAGCAAAAGAGTAAAGATTATTGGAGAGGGAGCTAATGGTCCCACAACCACTAAGGCGGACGAGGTACTATATAAGAGAGGCATATTTGTTGTGCCAGACTTCCTTGCAAATGCTGGTGGTGTCACAGTTTCTTATTTCGAACAGGTTCAGAATACCTATAATTTTTACTGGGAACTGCAAGATGTGCAACATATGCTTGATCAGAAGATGACAAAGGCATTCAATGATGTCTATGCAATGCACAGTGAGAAAAAAGTTGATATGCGAACAGCAGCCTATCTCGTAGCAGTCAACAGGGTTGTAGAGGCTATGAAGCTGAGGGGCTGGGTATAAAGCAGAACCATTTACATTTTCTATTAATCAAATTCTATATCCTCCGCGCTAAACGCCGGACCATCCTTACATACATATTTATATCCATCTTTTGTCTTGATGGCACAGGAGAGGCATACGCCATATCCACAACCCATCCTTGCCTCAAGGGATAGTATACAGGTTACCTCCCGATGGAAATAAAATGCCTTTACTTTTTCAAGCATGGGGATTGGGCCACAGGCAACAAGAGTAGAGCCATCGGAAACATCGGGAAGATAATCTGTTACAAGTCCTTTCTTGCCAATACTTCCATCCTCTGTTACAACCTGAAAGCCCGTGTTTCGTGTTTCGTGTTCGTCTTTCCTCCACCCTCTTCCCTCTTCTCTCTTCCCTTTTCCACACTCTGTGATCGGAAAAATGCCATCTTTGTTCCTTGCTCCCATAATCAGAAATCCTCCTGCTTCTCTGTAGAGGAAATATAATGGGGCAATACCCATTCCCCCTGCTATAAGGTATAGATTTTCAGAACTTGGGGGTAGGCCAAAGGGCTTACCAAGGGGTCCCAACACATCTATTTTATCTCCTTCCCTATATGTAGATAGAAGACTTGTACCTATTCCTTTTACATTATAAAGGATTGCGAACCTGTCTCCATCGGTATAGTGAACACTCATAGGGCGTCTTAAAAGAGGATAGTATCCATCACCGACTCTCAGGTTTACAAATTGCCCCGGCATAGCTTCCTTTGAAATTCTCTCTTCCTCAAGAAGCATCCTGAAGATGTAGGAGGTAATCCTCCTATTTTCTATAATTCTTGCAATTGCCATTTTTATTTTGGGACGCAGATTAACGCTGATTAACACGATTTTTTTATTTCAAAGATTTTTACTTATCTGTGTTCATCTGCGTCAATCTGCGTCCAGTTAAGGATATGCCGTCCGTATTTTTCCGTCATCTCTTCTATGTAGGCACTCTTTTTCTCTTTATTGTATCTGTAAACTGCCTTTCCAGCATTCTTAATGCCCCCTTGATAGAATCTGCTCCACAAGAAGATTGTTATAAGTACACCATCAAGGGTACGGTGGTCGGCAAATGATTTAATGGCGAGTCCACCAAAGAGCAGATTGAGACTGAATGTAAAAAGACTTGGCAACGGTTTTCCGACATATATTTCTCCCAAACCCGGGACGATAGAAGACAGAATTTGTGCCTTTCTTGGATCTTTTTGGAATGGAGAATGTATATTGTCTGCTACATCTTCCCTTCCGATTTCATTGAATGCGGAAATAGACTCGTCCCATTTGCCTTCCAGAAACAATACCCATGCTATTAGTTCCTTATCCACTATCTTCTTGCTTTCATATTCGGCAAGAGGATATTCATGCATTAATACATAGGTTTTTATAAGTTCTCTACTCTCTCCGAGTGATTCGAATACCTTTACCGCGTCTTGGTATCTCCCAAGCGCTCTATAACAAAAACCCTTTTTATATTTCCACGCGCTATCTGGTGAAAAAAAATCAAGCCTTTCATATTCAATAAGTGCCCTTTTATAATTTTCTTCATCCAGAAGGCTGTCCGCAATATTAAAAGAGTTCGCTAAAATTACGACGAAAGAGAAGAATAAGGTCGTCATAATGCCTCTCGTTGTATACAGTTGCGCTCCTTATGCTACCGTATATGTCACCTAAGTATAGTAAAGATGCAAAACTAAGAAATGCATAGGATGGAAATGACCTTCCCTCCCTGTGATATAGATATGAGATGGAAAGGTTCCCCATCACAAAAAGAAATGAAAATATTCCGTCTCCACTAAACCCTGAATAAATTCTCCCACTTCCGGGGATTATACTACTCAAAACACCTGCAATCACTGGATTCTTTTTCTTCATGCATTTCAAACCCTCTAAAAGACTATCTACCTCCTTTCTAAAAGCTTCTGCTCCCTGTAAATAGTAAAAGGCTCTATCAACTTCTCTCTCTTCAAGCAATGCGAGTCCTAAAAAAAGAGAGGCTGTATCCCCCCTCACCCTGGTAAGATAATCCCTTGCTCTTTCTCTGTCTCCCATCATCCAGTATGCCTTTCCTATCCGTAAATATACCCTTTCGGTATCCTCTGGCAGGATTTCCTTCTCGTATTCTAATACAGATGCCTTCCACTCACCCTTATTATAAAGATAATCCGCAAATGAACGGACTTCTCTATCTCCTGCGATAGGTATTGAAGGGATTAGTGGTTCCTTTATGACAGGATCGTAAAGTTTATATCCTCTCCCCTTCACATACCTCACATCATAGTATCTACCCGCATAATTCCAACTTGCATAGTTACATCTCTCAAGCCTGTCAAGAGCCATAAGTATACCCAGTATTCCGTTTTTCTCTATTGCATCATAACTAAACTGGGAACAGGACGGTACGAAGTTACATAAATCTCCCTGTCGAGATGATATGCAGCTTTGATACACCCTGATGCTCTTGAGTAAAGGGGTAAAAATCGGAGAGGTTATGAGTATATAGACTAAAATAAAGTTCAATGCTGTATTTTAATACCCTAATAAAAGTATAAACCTCAGAGGTCAGAGATTATCTTTTACTTTTCTCTATTTACTCTTCGCTCTTTACAAACTGTTCTCTGTGGTTTTTTTTACCCCGGCCCCCGAATGGATACGGGGACCGGGATAGCCTTTTACTGCTTTCGCAGGTTTTCTTGCTGCTCTATCTCTGTCATTGTCTTACCCTGATATGCTTCAAACGCCATGATAACCTGCGGGATAGGAGATGTCACGATACCAATCCATTCAAGTATTCTCACATTCCTGTAATCATACTGTCTTCCAACCCTCGGTCCTACAAAGTTTTCCAGTAAACAGCCCACAGGCCCATTTTTCTGAAATGCCTCGTAGTCATTAATTAGTACACCTATCCCTACAAGCCTCAGCCATTCAGTAGTCTCTACGGGTTTACCCTCGTTATACTCAAGACCTATTCTCGGCCCCAAGAAGCAACCCAGGGCAGCTGGCATACATCCTCCTTTATCTCCAGCTATGGCCGATGTTGTCGCAAGAACTAGCAATACCAGAGTAAGGATGGCCACTTTTCTCATATTCACCTCCTTTCAATCACTTTTATCCCTTCATACGGGATAAAGTTAAAGTACAGCGAATCCACATCCTCATTTATAGAAATGCCTTTAAAAACTGTCTCCTCTTTGATCCTTGCTGGAAATATCTCCGTTATTATATGATGTGGAAACCATACATTTGCATGATCCTTAAAATCTCCATATACGGTTTTTGAATATAGTTTACCCTTGACATCAAAGATATCCAACTCCTGAACAACCATCTTCGTTGTGTCCACTTCTATCACAAGTTTACTAATAAATGTCCCTTGAGGTGGAATTGCAACGATCTTGTTGTTCTCAAGCTCAAAATCAAATTTATCCTCAAATCCCTCTATCGGGTTAATACCCAGAAATGAATCCAAGCCAAGGAGACTTTTTTCCATCTGAGACAGCTTCCTATAATCTATCTTAATTGCTGTCTTCTCGTCAGGAAGATATATCCAGAGTAGAGAATCAGAAAGAACTATAGTTCTTGGTGGTTTCACATAATTAATATAGAGTTTGTTTGGTCTCTTAATACAAAACTCTCCTTTCATAAAATCCTTATTCTCCCCTTGCATTGTATATCTTAATACCTCCCCTTGAATGGTTTCAAATCCCCTGTAATTTTCTTCTATTTTCTCGATTATAGGTAATACGAAAAATATACACGCTAAGATAAACATAATATCCCAAATAGCAAACTTCAAATTACAAACAAATTCCAAATTATAATGACCAAAATTCTAAACTGAAAGCTTCGCTGCCATTATGCTTCGTTCCGGGCTTCGGCTCGTAATAACATTCTTGGCGTTTGAATTTTGCCTGCCGCGAGAGCAGGGAATTTTAAAAATATCTCTCTTCAGATTAGATAACAATAGCATCATGCACGGTGCTTATGGACTTCTATAAATTTTCTTATTGAACGGTCGTATGTGCGTTCAATATCATCAGGAAAGAAGCACGCAGGTAGCTCTCCCATACTCCAATGGTAATCTATGCATTCACAGCACTTACCCTTCCTTGGGCAGGGTTCGTATGTGCAATTGCACCTTCTTTTATTTTTTTCTATACTACACTCCATATTAACTAAAATCAAATATCAAAAATCAACCACAGATTACACAGATTGCTAGCCACGGATTACACAGATTAGTAATTAAGTAATTAGGTTATTAGATAATTTATCCTTTAACCTTTATCCTTTTTCCTTTTACAGTAATCTACAATCTATAATCTGCCTCACTACCCCATCACTCCTCTCTCTTCCCTCCTCCCTCCTCACTCTTCTCTATACTCTCTATCTGCCTTCTTGCCGCAATTGCATAATCTGTATCCGGGTAATCTTCCTCTATAGTCCTGTATCCCGCAAGTGCATCCTCCTCATTCCCTTTCATATTCTGTTCTACCCAGGCGATTGCATAGAGAGCCTTTGGGATATATTCACTCTCTGAAAATTCTTTCAGCACCGTCCTGTACTGTTTCAGTGCCTCATCTGGATTCTTAAATTCCAAAAGCCATATCTCTGCAAGTCTCATTCTTAAGGCCGCACAGTCCTTAAGAGTATCAGGCAAAGATGTTGTATCTTCTGCAAAACCCACAAGGGTGTCATTTACAGTATCTGCCTGTAGAGTATCTGCCACAAGAGTGTTGGTATCAACATAAGTAGTATCAAATTGTAGTGTGTCTTTTGCTTCTAAAATCCCTTGTAGGGTAAGGAGTTCCTGTAATGCACTCGCCTTTTTTGTTGCTATTTTCCCAATCTCGGTATTCGGGGCACGCTGTCTGGCAGCATTATATGCCTCCAATGCCTCCTGAAGATTTAACTGTTTTTCATGTATCATAGCTATGTGAAACACACTTTCCTGATCATCAATATCCTGCAGACTGGATATGGCATTTTCGTAATCCCCTTCGGATTCAAAACAGAATGCTACTCTCTTTTTTAACATCTTCTCTTCTTCTCCATTCTCTGGCTCAATGGACTTATATATCTTCTTCGCCTCTACAACATCTCCCATCTTGAGATAGATGTTAGCTATCCTCAAAGAGAGGTCAAATTTTTTCTCCCCAATAGGAATAGCCGCTTTGTAATAATTAAGTGCGTCTTCGTATCTTCCAAGTGAATCTGTTGCTTCACCAAGTATACAAAGTATACTTACATTAAATTTTCCCTCTTTAAAAGAGCTAAGGTATAATTCACCCTTCTCTATTGCTCTCTCATAATTACCAAAGGAAAAGTAGAAATGCGTAAGCCAGTAATCTACCTCCTCCTTTACTCTCTTATCCTTGCTTGCTCTTTTGAACCATCTCTTCGCTTCTACCTCATCACCTCTCTCCAAGGCTATCTTACCAAGCATAACCTCTGCCTCCGGGACCAATTCACTCTCAGGATAAAAGTTTAAGAGCTCCTTAAACTTGGTTTCTGCCTGACTTTTATCTTCTTTTATGTAAAAACACTTTCCAGAGAGTATAAGGGCATCGTCAACCCATCTGGAATCGGGATAGAAGGTAAGAATTTTGGCACATTTCTCTACACACTTATCAAGCAGAGTAACATTCAAAGATTTACCACTCGTCGCTCCCTTATAGCATTCCATAGCGTTATAGTATGTGTTATAACTGTTCATATGTGCGCAGGAGGCAAGAAGGAGACAGATGCACACAGGCACAAAGAAGATATGCTTTATTTTTGCGTAAATAAACACAATCCAGACCAAAAGACCGAAATAATATTAAAAATCAAAAAGCAAAAATTAAATATACAAATTAAAAATTAAAAAGTAAATTTAGGTAAAGAGTAATCTTGCTCTCTTTAGTTTGGATTTTGGTGATTGGTTATTATTTTTTATATTTGATATGTAATTTTGATTTTTAATATTTGATTTTTGATATAAGAATCTGTTTAGTATGACATTGCATATACGACAATATTTATTCCCGCTTTGAACGCCTTTTCCCGTATCTCTTCTGGATCTTTGTGCACATCGGGATCTGCCCAACCATCGGATATATTGCTCTCGTATGTGTAGTAAACTACAAGTCTTCCATTATAAAATAGACCATAGCCCTTCGGCGGCTTGTTGTCATGTTCGTGTATCTTTGGGGGACCCGTAGAAAAATCATAGAAACAGTGATAGATTGGGTGTGAGAACGGTAGTTCCACAAGTTCCAATCCTCTAAAGACTTTGCTCATCTCTCTTCTGAACGCCTCATCCATTCCATAGTCATCGTCTGCGTAGAGAAATCCTCCCTTAAGAAGATAATCTCTGAGACACTCAACTTCCACATCAGATAGCTGTATATCTCCATGCCCGGTGAGAAATATGAAAGGATAGGAGAATAGATCGGGATCGTTCAGTGTTATCACATACTGATCCGGGACAGCATTTATAGTTGTTCTATTATTTATTTCTCTCGCCAGATTTGGAATGATGGATGGATCATTATACCAGTCACCACCTCTGTATTTGACCCTCGCTATAGTTATATCATAGGAGGAGAATACTGCACAAAGGAGCAAGAACCACATACGATTAAATATCAAAAATTAAAATGCAAATATCAAAATTGTATATCAAAATCCAAAAATTATTGCGCCAGCAAGCTGGTGCACTCCAGAGCGTATGGTCATTGGAGTGTAGTCACCTCGCATTCTATGTTATTTCTGCTATATTTCAACCCATCACTACAAAATTTTTGATTTTTAATTTGTCATTTTACATTTTGATTTTTGATGTTTGATATTATTTCTGGTACAATCTATTGGCAACTATGTATTCCCTTACATTTTCGGGAATCAGGTATCTTATACTTTTGCCATCTTTTATTCTATTCCTTATCATTGTTGAAGATATATCTATGTTTAATTCAAAGAATTGTGCTTTTTCCCTCAACATCTTATCTATTCTTTTCCTATCAATTCCGGGCCTTGTTACTATAATGAATTCTAACAGGGTAATAAGAGTTTCGGGTTCTTTCCATTCCCTGAACTCCAGTGCCTGATCAGTTCCCATAATAAGATACAAAGAATCTCCAGGGTTTTTCTCTATAATCTCTCTAATGGTATCTATTGTGTATGAAATTTCCCTGCGCTTGATCTCCCAATCCAGTAATTGGAAATACGGGTTATCTTCTATTGCTATATGAAGCATCCTCATTCTGGCAGCAGGAGAAATCTCAGGTTGTTCTTTATGTGGAGGGATATATGTGGGAATGAATAATATCCTGTCGAGATGAAACTCCCCCCTCACAAGTTCAGCTCCAATCAGGTGAGCGATATGGGGAGGATCGAATGTCCCGCCGAAAATGCCGAGTTTCATAGGTAATAAATCCTATCTTCCTATCTTTCCTTGAAGAGTCATCCACCCAAAACAACTCTCACATCTAAAATGAAATTCCTTGAACTCACTACCGCATTTTGAACACTTATATACATCACCGGAAATTACCTTTCTTAGAATATCCTCCATAACTTCTACTGTCTTTTTATAATCTCCTTCCTTCTTGTAAAGCTCAGCAAGTTGATATGCTATTCTCTCGTCTCTGCTTGTTTCAAATGCTTTTAACAGCGTGTCTATAGCCTTTTCCTTCTCGCCAATTTTATAATACAGATCTGCAAGCCTTCTATGTGCCTCTATATTTCCTGACATCTCCAAGCAGGATTCGTATATCTCTATCATATCTTGATAACGCTTCTTTTCAAAATAGGCATTTTCAAGTCTACCAAAAGTGAGAAATGCGAATTGGGATGCATTCTGGATTATACGCCTCCATAACTCTACAGCGCTATCAATATCACCATTGCTGTACTTTATGTCTCCCATATAAAGAAGTGCGGGTACAGATGTCACATCCATCCGAAGTGCTATATTGAGATTCTGGATAGCCTCTCGCATGAATCCTTTCTTAAAGAGAGATCTCCCGTAAAAGGCATATACACAGGCAAGTGTTTTTCTGTCGTCGAGCTTCTTTCTTATTGCTATAGCATCTTTCCACATCTCAGACTGCTCGTACACGCCCGCAAGTATATTTAAATAATAACTATCTTTTGGGGAAAGAGTAATCATCTCTTTCAAATAGGGAAGACTCTCTTTAAACTTCACTAGAGCAAACAGATCATCTATCACGGCCTGAAGTACCCTCTTTTTTGTTTCACTGTCCAGTCTCGGTTTTAAAAGTGATCTATGGATTCTTAACGCCTCCTCAATCATCCCCTTTCTCCTTAGAATACCTCCCAACCTAACATAGGCAGGAATATCGGTGGGGTTAGATGCTACATATCTCCTCAAGTGGGCTTCTTCTTCCTCCCTATTTCTGGCAAGGAGAATATCGGCGTATGTTATTCTGTCTTTACTCTTCCTTTTCAACTTTCTCCTCCTTAAGCGGTAAATTTCTTATGGCAGCAAGTTCCTCCTTAAGATTTTTGACATCTCTCTCTTTGTTCCGTATAAGTCTTCTCAATTTAATCTCACTTATCGCCATTATTATGAATGCAAACACTATACCTATGACAACAGATTCAATTATCACAAGAGAGAGGGAAATGTCATGGATTGTCTTGCCAAGAAGCGTCAATGTAACTGGTATTGCATTTTGTGCCAATATCACGGTCCCAAACACCACAAATATAACAACAATAATACCAACAACAATAAACATACTCCCTCCTTTTTTAAATTAAGAAATTATACACTATATTTTGATACTTGTCAAGGAAAAAATTGGACGCAGATTAACGCAGAAAAACATAGATAAATATAAATCAAAAATCTCTTTCAATGGATTCACTTCGTTCACCACAGGTCTCTTTAAATCCCTGTTAATGTATAGGTTCCTATACGATCAAGAAAATTCTCATTTAAATTTTACTATTCAAACCGTTCCATTTCCTCAACCCATCTACCATCCCTGTATCTCACAACCGAATATATACCACTTTCCAATGTGGGTGTAACGATCTCAATGTTATCATCTCCATCTATATCAAAGAATGTGGGGTTACCAGTGTACTTCTCAAGATAACCAGTAATTGTATAGACTCGTTCGTATATACCCTCTCTAATTTCGAATATAACTATCTCTTTGCCATCGCTCACGCACGCCTCCTCCATATAGCCGTTGCCATCAAGATCCCGTATAAAAAGGGAAGGTAACTCATTCAATAGAATATCTGTCTCTAACACCCATGATTTCTCTTTGGTAAGTTCATCAACTTTTCCTCCTGTAAGCAGGGCGTCGGTTTTTTCTCTGAATGCGCCAACCCTTATTCTGAACCAATCTTCTCCGTTGACAATATAAGCAGGGTAGCCCGCCTCGACAAGTCTATCCACAAGTTGTTGTGCACCTTTCTTTCCTCTTGTCGAACTTACCTGTATCGTGAAGAGATGTGCAGTCGTATCTGCAGATGTGGGAATATACTCTTCTTCCGGCTCCTGCCTTCTCACAAGAAATCCGGGAATAAAAATCCTTTCTCCTCTTATATCTACAGACCTTTCTACTATAAGGCTATCACTTCTTATAACGGCCATTCCCTTGTCGGTCAATGCATATATTCGAGAATCCAGCGGGCTGGTCTCTACCACATTGCAGGAAAGCTTTATTTCCTTTAATATAAGATCAGTTCCGGCGTCAAATATCAAAAGGCGATCAGAAGAGGTAATTATGCCGTAAGAACCGTCCCTTGAAAGTTTCACAAAGAATGGCCTTACCGAGAGAGATATCCTTTTATCTATATTATATGTAGACCTATTCAAAACATACAATGCACTGGCAGAGAGAATATATATCTTGTTGCCTGCTGGTGTAGTTACCAGATTGATCGGTGTATCGTCCATTGGAATACTCTTTACGATGGAAAGTTGCTTTTCTGAGTATACTTCTATCCTGTTATTGAATGCGACATATATCCTTAGACCATACGGACTGATACAGAAGGTAATCGGGTTGTCCATCTCCTTGATTCTCTTGGTTTTCTCCTTTTTATCAATTATTACTACACTATGAGGAGTAAGAAGCCATATATTTTTATAACCGTCTCTATATTCGATTATAGAATCTTTGAAAAGCCAATCGTCATCACACAAAATACCACCTTCATTTATAGAATATATGCCTGCATCCGTAAGGATAACACCCGATGTAGTAGGGTGAAGCTTCTTAATTATCTCTTTCCTGTTGTTTGCAATGTCGTATCTATAGAGGTATGAATTATGAATAAAAACCGAATCATTATAGAATAAAATATCCCTTGGATTGTCTACCTCGATGCTACCCATAAGGGAATAAGAGAAAAGGTCGTACATCCGTACTCCATGTGTATCTGTGACAAAACCTATAACACCATCAAGCTTTTCCTTCCTGTCAAAATATATTTTCCTCTCCTCGGATGGCTTATGACAGGAGGTAAGAAAAAGAAATGGAACAATATATATTAAAAATCTCCTCATATCATCTTGCTCCCATTGATGATGAGTTCAAATCTGCATCCGAGGAAGTCTGCAGACTTCCTCGATACCGTCATTCGGGAGAGGAATATCTCAAAGTATTCCATTACAGAAGATATACTGGTATCGATTGAGATATCGAGGGATATTATCCTATCTTTTCTTTCTATCTTCAAGACGGAACTCTCTGTAGAGTAATTGACCCTATCATGTATATCGAACTTTATAAACTTTGGATTTCTTACTCTTGAACGATGGACATCTGCCTTATCCGCAAGAATAAGTGCAGCTGTAACATCGGATACAGGAAGCCCATCTTCCTCGTGATGATTGCCAATGGCGGTGATAACCTCTGCTACATCGTCAATATCCATACCCATTTGAGTAAGCACTATGTGGGCCATTATTGCTCCTGTCTGAGCGTGAGATTCTCTGGATATAACATTTCCTATATCATGGAGGTAACCTGATATAGCAGCAAGTTCACAAAATTTCTCCTCTCTTCCCAGCTCTTTCAGTATCTGTCTCGCGTCTCTCGCAACTATATGGGAATGCCTCTTGCCGTGCTCGGTATAACCTATCACACCAAGGGTCTCGTTTGCCTTTTCTATATATGCCATTATAATTTTATTCTTCTCTACATCACCTAATACAATCATAGTCTCTCTCCTGTTTCTGCATTAAATATATGCAGTTTTTCTCTTTTGAAGTTGATATTTATCACATCACCCGAGTGGGGTGGAGACTCATACATCCTCATAATAAGTGAAATATCACCCACAGAAAGATGCAAAAGTGCCTCATTACCAAGTGCCTCCACTAACTCTACTCCCGCCTTGATATTTCCCTTACTATCAACTACTATATCCTCAGACCTTACTCCTACTATGACCTTTCCTTTTACATTCTCTATAGGGATTTTGATATCACCGTCCTTTGCCCTGAATATACCATCCTCTACAGCACCCTCTATGAAATTCATAGGTGGACTCCCCATGAATCCTGCAACAAAGTAATTGACGGGATGATCATAGAGTGTCTCAGCATCTCCTATCTGCTGTATTCTTCCTTTATTCAATATTACAATTTTATCCCCCATTGTCATAGCCTCTATCTGATCATGTGTTACATAAATTGTTGTGGCAGACAATCTCTTATGAAGTTTTTTGAGTTCGGTCCTCATCTCGACACGCAATTTTGCATCAAGGTTTGAAAGAGGCTCGTCAAATAGAAAGACAAGAGGAATATGATTTACCTTCCTATCTCCTATATATATTTCACCTTCCGTAGGGGTCTCAAGTCCCGCTATCAACCTGAGTGTTGTTGATTTTCCACACCCAGAGGGACCAACAAACACACAAAACTCCTTATCTTCTATCTCGAGATTTATGTCCTCCACCCCTACAACGTTCTTCTCATATATTTTCTTCAAAGATACAAGTCTCACTTCTGCCATAATGCCTCATGCAACTCCCCAACATAAATTATTCTTGCTACCCCTTCAAGAAAGTTGTTTGATGTATCTATCATAAAATAGTTTCCACCCTGTGTATTCACCCTTACAGAAGGCGAAACAAGCCCAAGAAGAGTAGAAACGACAGCAGATGCAAAGGCACCTGTCCCACAGGAGAGGGTTTCTCTTTCAACTCCCCTCTCATAAGTACGGATATTCAACTCAGTATTATTAAGAACCTGCACAAAATCTACATTTGTTCCGTCTGGTAAGAAAAATTTGTGATTCCGCACCTTTCTTCCCATCTCTACAACAGGTATAGTTTCTATGCTCTCATTAAAAATCACTGTATGTGGCACCCCTGTGTTTATATAATGACTGTTCAGGCATCTATCGTCTAAGACCAACTCCTGATTTAGGTGAATATCCCTTGGCAGTGGGAGAAATACTTTGATTTTCTCTTCCTGGATCTCTGCCTTTATTGTGCCGCAGGGAGTGGCAAATGTAACCGTATCCTTTTTAATACCGAGAACCTGGCAAACGCGGGCAGTTGATAAGATACCATTGATACAAAAAGGAGCTTCCGAACCATCTGAGTTGAAATACATCCACTTAAAGTCTGCATTTTCTGCACCTGTAAGAAGTATCACTCCATCTGCACCGACAGAAAATCTTCTTTTGCAGATAGACGGAATAATGGCTGGAAAATCATCCATATTAACTTTTCCTTTTCTATTATCTATTAATATGAAATCGTTTCCGCCACCCGTTACCTTGATAAAAGGTAATCCCTTAAGATACATAGAATTGGTAAAACATTGATGTGGAGTGCATCATTTTTTTGACGCTGATTTACGCTGATTACACTGATTATTTATTTCTTTTTTCTTTATTTTTATGAAATCTGTGACAATCTGCGTGTATCCCTGCCTGCCGGCAGGCAGGTGCGTCCAATTTACGGAGAGGGTGGGATTCGAACCCACGTTCCACCTTTCAGCAGAAAACCGATTAGCAATCGGTTGCCTTCGGCCTCTCGGCCACCTCTCCCATTCCTGAAACGGTGAAGAGCGATGAGTGAAGAGTGAGAGTTCAACGGATAATCCACTTCTCTGGTTCCTGTATCATCGTGACAATCTGAGCAAGAATTCTATCATAAGTACTATCCAAGTCATTAGAAGTAGGTTGGTCAAGATATCCACACTTCAAACTGAATTCTAACCAAACTCGGGTCTCTTCAGCCTCGGTCTCCACATCACTCAATTTACTTACGAAAGCAGCTTCATATCTACGCTTCCTCCAAGCTTCGGCAATATTTGCACACACTGAACGAGATGAGCGTCTTATCTGGCCGGTGAGCGAATACTTTTCTTCTTTAGGAAACTTCTTGGCTAATACGAAAATCCGCATTGCTGCATCCATGGTAAGTTG
>Ga0209986_10001911_pt1 | contig 19613 bp, 27 predicted proteins | sample BlataG_FD_183168 | JGI IMG/M metagenome (GOLD analysis project Ga0209986, IMG submission 183168) | Deep subsurface microbial communities from Black Sea to uncover new lineages of life (NeLLi) - Black_00105 metaG (SPAdes) (version 2) | ecosystem: Environmental > Aquatic > Marine > Oceanic >... | reverse complement strand
AAAAGAGCTGGGAACTCCTCCCCTGGTCACCCCTACCTCACAGATCGTTGGGGTTCAGGCAGTATTAAATGTCCTGCTTGGAAAATATAAGATGATTACCACCCAGGTCAAAGACCTGGTCTATGGTCTCTATGGAAAGACACCCACACCAGTTGACCCAGAGGTGCAGAAAAAGGTGCTGAAAGGGTATAAAAGGGGTGAGACACCTATAACTGGGAGGGCAGCGGATTTTATTGAACCAGAGCTTGCCAAAGACAGAGAGGCAATTGGGGATCTGGCCAAAACCGAGGAAGATTTACTTACCTATGCCCTTTATCCCACCACAGGTGAGCAATTTTTAAAATGGAAATATGGTATAGAAGAAAAACCAGATAGCGTCAAGCCAAAGACATTGGAGGATGTAAAAAGGGAGGATGAATTAATAGAGAAGGCGAAGGCTGAGGCCAAGGGTTAATGATAAGAAAGGTTTCAGTTAATTATTATAAGAATATTTAGAAAGAAAATAGGAAAAGGGAGGTTAAAAAATGGCTGAATTAAAAGGAAGTAAAACAGAAAAAAACCTGCAAACTGCTTTTGCTGGAGAATCCCAGGCCAACCGCAGGTATCTCGCCTTTGCAAAACAGGCCGAGAAAGAGGGCTATGCACAGGTTGCGAAACTTTTCAGGGCAGCAGCCGAGGCCGAGACCGTCCACGCCCATGCCCATCTCAGGACCCTTGGGGGCGTCAAGAGTACTGCAGAAAACCTTAAAGAGGCTATTTCCGGAGAAACCTATGAATTCACGAAGATGTATCCGGCTATGATCGAAGATGCCAAAGACGAGGGCAACAAGGCGGCTGAGCGAAATTTTACTTATGCCAATGAGGTTGAAAAGGTACACGCTGCCTTATACCAAAAGGCTTCAGACAATCTGGAAGCCCTTGAAGAGAAGGACTACTACGTTTGCTCTGTTTGTGGTTATACATGCGAAAATGATCCACCGGAGAAATGTCCTGTATGTGGTGCTAAAACAAGTGCTTTTTTAAAAGTAGAGTGAGTGATGTAGGAAGAAGGGAGATTCTATCATGAACAATAAAATGAAGGGTATTCCTATAACGGTGGCAACTATTGTTATCTCTATGGCACTTCTCCATTGCTTGGCCTTTGGGAGCAAGCTGCCTCCCGAAAAAGGGGGTGTGTTGCCAGAGATAAAAATACCGGTGCCTGTGAATGCTGCCGATAGGAGTTATCTGGGTCTCAAAAGTATAGGGTTTTTCAAAATACCTCAGATTAATGCCAAGGTAGTTATCATTGAAATCTTTAGCATGTATTGCCCCCACTGTCAGAGAGAGGCACCAGAGATAAACCGGCTCTATAGCATTATAGAAGATAACCCGGATCTAAAAGGCAAAATAAAATTGATAGGGATAGGGGCAGGAAATTCACCTTTTGAGGTTGAGGTATTCAGAAAGAAATATAATGTCCCCTTCCCCCTTTTTTCAGATGAGGAGTTTTACATCCATAAGTGCTTTGGGGAAGTAAGAACCCCATACTTTCTGGGTGTCAAAATCAATGATTATGGGACACATCAGGTCTTCTATTCCAAGCTCGGTGAATTCAAAGGGGCAGAGCCATTTCTGGATTTAATGCTTCAATTATCCGGATTAAAGTAGGAGATGTAACATGAAAAAACATAGTAATATCGTATTTATTTTTGGAATTATATCAGTTTTTTTATTGAGTGCAACCGCCTTTGGCCTTTCTGATGCATTCAAGAATAATATCTATAACACTGGGCTTCTAAAGCCAACTGATAGTGTTCTGAAAGTAAAGGTGGGGGATATCGCACCTGACTTTTCTCTTCCGGCGGTATCTGGTGGAAGGATTTTACTTGGCCAGTACCGAGGGAAAAAGAATGTGGTTCTCTCCTTTGTTCCTGCGGCATGGACGCCCGTTTGCTCAGATCAATGGCCAGGTTACAATATTGTGAAAGATGTTTTCGATAAGAATGATGCCATACTTCTTGGTATTACAGTAGATAACATCCCGACCCTGTTTGCGTGGACCAATCAGATGGGCAAGTTGTGGTTTCCTGTTCTTTCCGACTTCTGGCACCACGGTGCTGTGGCTGACAGATATGGCGTCTTACGTTCTGATGGGCTATCAGAAAGGGCAATCTTTGTAATTGATAAAGAGGGGATCATTCGATATATTGGTGTGGGTGATATCAACAAGAGACCTCGGCTTGAGATACTGGTAAATGAGCTTGAAAGGCTGGAGAAATAGACTATGAACTCAGAGGATTTCTTAGGATCCAACCAGAAATACAGAATGACCAACCAGCGCCAGGTTATTCTGGAAGAAATCCGGAAGGTCAATACTCATCCTACAGCAGATGAGGTTTATGAAATGGTGCGCAAAAGACTGCCACGTATAAGCCTGGGAACTGTTTATCGTAACCTTGAAATTTTATCCACATGCGGTTTGATACAAAAAATTGGACCCGTATCCAGCCAGATGCGGTTTGATGGCATTACAAAAAACCACTATCACCTTCGTTGTATTTATTGTGGTAAAGTAGAGGATGCTCCCATTGAAACAGTTGATAAATTAGAGAATGCTATTCGCGAGAAAAGCGATTACAGTATAATAGGTTACAAACTTGAGTTTATCGGGATATGCCCAAAATGCGGGGAAAAAGAAAATATTTTTCAGGAAAAAGTAAAAGAAATTGTAATTAGGGAGGTCAAAGAAAATATCTAAAGCGCTTATTATATATGCAACGAGAGCTGGATCTACTAAAAATATTGCTGAGCTCATTGCTGAAGGCATTCGTTTCACTGGTGCTGAAGCACAAGTAATGAATGCCAATGAAATCAAGAATGAGACCGATTTTGAAGGTTTCGAAGCCTATGTGTTTGGATCTGCCACCTACCACGGGGAGATGATGCAGGGGATGAAAACGCTTCTCTTTCTGGCTGAGAAAATAAATCTTGAAGGTAAGCCAGGAGGAGCCTTCGGCGCATATGGCTGGAGCGGAGAGGCATCGTACCGTATCAACGAGACCATGGAGAATATATTCAAAATGGATATGGTTAGTGGACCATTACGATTGAAGTCCTCTGGCCTGGAAGGTGGAAAACAAATGGCCCAGGATTATGGGCGAGAGATAGGGAAAAAATTGGCTAAATAGTATACTTTTAACAGGAGGTAATTATGACTACTCCAAGACATTGCCCGGGATTTGAACAGTTTAAGAGCTTGAAGGCTTTAGTATGCAAATGCCCCAACTGCGGAAAGGAAAAAGAGATATTTTCGGACGAGTTTGACAGAAAGCACGTTTGCTCCGGGTGCGGCAAGGAGATCGATTTTACAAAATGTACTATTGAATCGGCAGGGGGAGCTTAAAAGCAGCTGAAGGAGTAAGACAATAGAAGGGCTCCGTCCGGAGCAAAGCAAAGGGGGACACAATGAACCCAAAGACTCTTCATCAGATCAGTTATGGTCTGTATGTTGTCACTGCAAGGAAGGGTGCCAAGATCAATGGCCAGATAGCAAACACCGTGTTTCAGGTTACCTCTAAACCACCTACCCTTGCCATAAGCATCAATAAAGAGAATTATACCCACGAGTTCATCAAAGAGAGCCGGTCCTTAGTGGTGAACGTGCTGAATAGAGATACTGGAATGGTATTTATAGGGCGCTTCGGGTTTAAATGCGGCAGGGACATAGAAAAATTTGACGGTATAAAGCATCGGTTAAGTCAACTGGGTAATCCAATTCTTGAGGAGAATAGTACGGCATTCTTAGAGGTGAGAGTTGATAAAGAAATTGATGTGGGCACCCATACAATTTTTATTGGTGAGGCTGTCGATGCTGATATCATAAGTGACAGCGAGCCTATGACCTATGCCTTTTATCATCTTGTAAAAAAGGGTAAGGCACCAAAGGCTGCTCCAACATATATTGAGGAATAGTATTGGATTATGCATTTGATATCTTGTTTAGCCACTAATTAAATATATCGGAATTTCTACAACTTATTGAAATTATAGCTTTTTTATTTGGTGTCATTGATATGGAGTGATGGGGTACTGGAGTAATGGATTAGTGGGCAGTAAAAGCCGAAAAAATCGTATTCCTATTCCTCTCCTTCTCTTAGTTCAGGGCAAGTTCACCCATCACTCCCTGGCCCAGACCTGACTTGTAATGAGCTAATTCTATAGACTCAACTCATACAATATTACAGCGATAATATCGTATTCCATGCAATTCGCGCCAGGGCGGGCCAATACTCCAATTGGGGCGAAGCCCCTAAGTTCATGAGAAAGGAGGAGAAGATAATGGACAAGTATGTCTGTGAGGTTTGTGGTTATGTCTATGATCCGAATGCTGGAGATCCAGATAGTGGAATAGAGCCAGGCACTTCATTTGAAGATTTGCCAGATGACTGGACGTGTCCAGTTTGTGGTGCCTCAAAGGATGATTTCGAAAAGGAATAATAATCAAAAATAAGAGAGGAGCACTATCGTGATTTATGGATTTAATGCAAACGAAATCTTTCAAATAGCTATTGAAATAGAGGGAAACGGCAAGCGCTTTTACGAAAAGGCCATGGAAATAATTGATGATCCTGATGTGAAGGAGCTTTTGGAATTCCTTGCTCAAGAAGAGGCAGAACATCTGAAGAGATTTACTGAGCTAAAAGCTCAATTGCCAAAAGAAGCTACTGAGGATACAATCTGGGATCCTGAACATGAAATGAACCGATACCTCCAGATGATGGCCGATATGCACGTGTTCAGATCGGATTTTGATGTGGATGAAAAATTATCTCAACTGAAGAACCCTAAAGATATACTGAAAATCGGGATTCAGTTTGAGAAGGATTCAATAATCTTCTTTCTAACAATGCAAGACGCTACTGAAGGGGAGAAGGGGCGTGAATTTATCGGTCAGTTGGTTAATGAGGAGAAAAAGCACTTGAGTAAGCTTTCTCTGGAACTCAGAAAGCTCACAGCTGACAAGAAATAAGCGCTGAGGAATTAACCTCTTCTTTGAGGCCTTTGTATATGGCCACTGGCCCAGCGAATATTCACAATGCTTCCAGATGTTAAGCATAATGTAACATTTCAGACATAGGGACTGTTTGGGAATAGATTAAGGAGGTTTAAATGGATTTTCCTGATTTTTCTCTGGATACTTTATTTTTTGAAAAGGCAAAGGAGCCGGAACCAGAAGTTACCTATGATCTCCTCATCCTCGGTGGAGGTCCGGCAGCCATGAGCGCGGCGGTTTATTCTGCCCGAAAGATGCTGAACCTCGCCATTATCACCAAGGATTTCGGGGGCCAGGTAAGAGAAACTTCGGAGATCGAGAATTGGCTCGGATTTCAGAATATCAACGCCAAGGACCTCGTCGATATGTTTGAGGAACATGTAAAAAGTTTTGATATACCAGTCAGCCTTGGTCCTTCTATTACTGAAGTCAAGAGAGAGGCAGACGTCTTCAAGGTTCAGACAGATGATGGCAAAATTTATTCAAGTCGAACATTGATCATTGCCACTGGCAAACGCCACCGCCCACTCAACGCGCCCGGAGAGAAGGAGTTGGTGGGAAGAGGCGTAGCCTATTGCGCTACATGTGATGCCCCGTTCTTTAAAGGGAAAAAGGTAGTTGTGGCCGGCGGCGGAAACTCGGCCTTTACTACGGCTGTGGATTTATTGAAGGTGGGGGCAGAGGTTACCCTTGTAAACTTTATCAAAGGATGGCAGGCGGATGAAGCCCTACAAGAAAGGGTAAAACAGACCGGTAAGGCGAGCTTGCTCGATTACCACCAGGTTATCAGAATCGATGGTAAGGATAGAGTGACCGGTGTCGTTGTAAAGAATCGGGAGAACGAAGCGGAAGAAAATCTGGATGCGAACGGGATCTTTGTGGAGATTGGGCTTTTGCCCAATAACGAATCGGTCAAGAACCTCGTTGAATTAAATGAGCAAGGCGAGGTGATCGTGGATTGCTCCTGCAGAACCAGTATAGAAGGCCTCTTTGCTGCTGGTGATGTTACCACTGTTCCACATAAGCAGATTGTAATAAGCGCCGGCGAGGGAGCCAAGGCTGCATTATCCGCCTATAATTACCTTATTAACAGATCTTTAATTTAGCGAGGTGCGTTATGGGAATATTAAAAGAAAAAGACAGGGACAAACTGATAAGTATCTTCAAGGATATTGAGAAGAATGTCAATATCGTTATGTTCACCCAGGAGATGGAGTGCCCGCACTGTGAGATGACCAGGACTATGCTCGAGGAAATCTCTGGCCTTTCAGACAAACTCTCCCTTGAGTTGCATGACTTTGTGGCTGAGGCAGACCTGGCCAAGAAATACGGAGTGGACAAAATACCAGCCACTGTTCTTTTTGGTGATAAAGATTATGGCATCCGCTTTTACGGAGTACCTACTGGTTATGAGTTTAATGTCCTGATAGAGGATATCGTGGACGTGGGGAAGAGGGATCCAGAACTTAGCAAGGAAGTGATGGCCGAGTTGGCCAAGGTTGATCGGCCTGTACATATGCAGGTCTTGATCTCCCCTACATGACCCTATTGCCCGGGTGCGGTTCGCACTGCCCACAGGTTTGCCATGGCCAGCGACCATATCTCCTCTGATATGATAGAAAGCTCGGAGTTTTCTTTTCTGGTTGTCAAGTACAATGTCCACGGAGTGCCCCATACCGTTATTAATGAGGAGCATAGCATAGTTGGAGCACAGTCAGAGATGGAATTTGCCAAGGCCATACTAAAGGCTATTGGAAAGTAGAAACCATAAAGAGTAAATTAAAGCGGGACGCTCTTAAATTTCTAAATAAAAATCTATAGCTCAGGGATTGAATCTTAGAGGAGGACTCAAAAAAGGGGTCGCAAAAAAGGGGTCGTTGGTTCTAAAACAACTTAAAATTGGAAGCTGGTCTGAATTTGCGGCTCAATTTTTTATTCTTGCCACCATCCCCTCCTCACGAAAGAATTTAGTCCAGAACGCAATCTATTGACAATCGCCATGAAAACTTCTTCTAATCCACCAACACAGCAAGGAATTATGCAAAAGACAAAATATATGGGCCTACACAGATCTTTTTCTGCATGTCTATTAATAGGGCTTTTACCTCCATTTCAACACAATACTAATTTTGGTCTTGCACATCCGTAAGATATATTGTATAAACAGTATATCAATCTTATCGGAGGTGCACAATGTCAACCCAAATGATAGTTCGAATCGATCCTGAACTCAAAACCAAGGTCAATAACCTCGCCAAGGCTGAGGGTAAGAGCATTAGTAAAGTTGTCAGGGAATTGCTTGAAGATTACGTCAAGGATCGCGACATAGGCCTATATATTGATGATCTGTGGAAGCGTATCAGTACCAAATTGGAATCTCGTGGATTTGGCCCAAAAGACATTAAACGTGTCATTCAGGAAGTGAGAACAAAGAAGTGATCAAGGTTGTGGTTGACACAAACGTTTTCGTTTCCTCTTTCTTTGGCGGTAATCCTCTGAAGATCGTGGATCTATGGAAGTCCGGCCAACTCATCCTTTGTCTTTCCAAACCAATCATCGATGAATACGTAGAAGTTCTTCAACGGCTTGGGTTAAAGAATGAGCGAGAGCTAAGCGAACTATTAAGTCTTTTTGCACATGGTTTTCATGTTCTTTTCTCCGCAAAAACACCCGAACTGCATTTAGTCGAAGAGGACCCAGATGATGACAAGTTTATTGAATGTGCTGTTGCTTTGAAGGCTGACTTTATCATCTCAGGAGACAAAGCTCTCATAGCAGTACAAGATTATATGGGAATAAGGATTGTTACTCCTAAAGAATTCCTTGATAGTTATATATGAGGGGGGGCGATTAGCATATGCTTACTATTGATGAACTGGAAAGGTATGATAGGCAAATAATGATTGCTGAGATTGGTGAAGGAGGGCAGGAAAAACTTAAAAGAGCAAGGGTGTTTATTGCCGGTACCGGGGGACTTGGCTCATCAGCAGCCATATATTTGACAGCAGCTGGGGTTGGGAAGATATGTGTGGTTGACCACGACCGTGTAGAGCTTAGTAATCTGAATAGGCAGATCTTGCACTGGGATGAGGATGTAGGTAAGAAAAAGGCTGCTTCAGCCACAGAGAAGCTCAAAAAGATCAACCACGAAGTAAAAATAGAGGCCATCGAGGAGACAATAACTGAAGCCAATGTTTATCAGCTTGTGGATGGCTTTGATTTAATAGTCGATGCCATGGATAACCTGCCAACCAGATATCTCCTGAATAAGGCTGCAATAGAGAAAAATATCCCCTTTTTTCACGGGGCAGTGTACGGTTTTGAAGGAAGGGCAATGACCATACTCCCAGGGAAAACAGCGTGTCTGAGATGTGTGTATAGGGGAGACATTCCGAAGGAGAAATTCCCAGTGATTGGGGTTACACCAGCGGTCATTGGCTGCATCCAGGCAACAGAGGTAATAAAGTATATCGTGGGAATTGGTGAACTACTCAAAAATAGACTGTTAATCTACGACGGGCTGGATATGAAATTCACTGAATTCAAGGTCAAGAAAGATCCTCAATGTGAGCATTGTGGCCACATGAGAAAGGGATAATACAGGCAATGAGTATAGAGGTAAGCATCCATCAGGCTTTGCGTCATTTAACAAATGGACAGGCCACGGTTAAGGTTAATGGTAATACTGTTGGTCAGTGCCTTAATGATTTAGTGAATCAGTTTCCCGGCATCAAACCGAAGATATTTGATAAAAAGGGCAAATTGCTCAATTATGTTGACATTTATGTTAATTTAGAAAGCTCCTATCCAGAGGAACTCGCTATGTCAGTTAATGATGGAGACAGGCTTCACATAACACTTATCATTGCCGGGGGGTAGGCCTCAGAACAAACACTTATCAAAATATCGTAAACTCTCATCGAAAAAGATAAAAAATGCCATCCTTTGGCATTGAAAGAAATTACTTTACCCACTGAGGGTCTCCTGAAACTGGATACCCTCCTCTTGAAAGTCTTTCTATAATCTTATCAATGCTGGTTTTCTTATCATCAAACGTTACAGTCACCGTAAAAGATGCGGCGTGTAGTTCGTATCTCAATACACCTTCAATATTTGTTAGGATAGACCTTATCCTATCTTGTGGTTCACATCAGTTACCACTCGGAAGATTAGGAACCGTTAATTTAACTATTGTACCAGCCGCTTCCGAAACAGCCTTTTGAGGTACAAACAGCAGAAAAAGGCTTGCGATTACAAAAAATAAAACAACATTTCTGTATTTCATTGGACTCTCCTTTTTCAATTATTAAATATTTTTATTATGTAAAATTTATAACATGCCTTTGTAAGGTAAAAAAATGTGTCAAAGGTCTTGCTTATTCATATCTTGAGTCCCCCTATTCCTTCTCAATTCTTTCCAGAAATTCGTGTGCCCCTCTATGGGTTGGGTCAATTTCCAGGATACCTCTAAGCTGCTCACCGGCCTTTTTGAGTTCACCCATATCTGCATAGAGCATACTCAGGTATAAGCGGGCATCCACATGCGCTGGATCGATCTTGATTGCCTTTAAGAATTCCTTTTCTGCCAGTGTGTCAGCAACACTTCTTTGATAGGCAAGGGCCAACCCAAAGTGGTTATCAGCGCTGTAGGGATTGATATTCAAGGCCTTGTTAAAGGCATAAATAGAGTTTTCTATCTGATTCAACTCTCCGTATGCCATCCCTAAGTTAAAGAAGATACTGTCTTCCTTAAATCCGAGGTCAATTGCTTGCTCGTAATACAATGCCTCTTTCGGATGATCTCCTGTTTGTCCGTAGGCATATCCAAGGTGGTATAAAGCAAGCCCATTCGTGGGTTCCTTCTCCAGAAGGCGTTGATGAAGAAGAATAGCAGCCTCATAATCATGCTGCTTCATGGGCTCATCGGCCGCTTTGTCACACGTCCATCGTTTCTCAAGGGCAGGTCTTCTTTCCAAGAAACCCTTGGAACACCCCACTCCTGAAATGAGACCAGCCAGGCAAAATACGAGGCCTAGTAGATATATAAACTGAAAGGTTCTTTGAATATGTCCAGACATCTTATTTTAAATACTATCCCTCTTCACATTTGCCTTTGTGCAAGCTCAATACAAAACAACATATATTACAACAGTGCCCGTAAGGTAAGATTTTAGACAGAACAAGTCACCAAAGACCTTTTTATTTTTCTTGACACCTATACTGGATTTTTATATTTTATAATTGTTGACCTTTTTAGTCAACAAAAAGGGTTGATATTTATGAAGCTTTCTACAAGGGCACGATATGGAACAAAGGCACTTTTAGAGCTATCCCTTCACTGGGGTAAGGGCCCGGTGCTTCTGAAAGACATTGCCCAAAGACAACAAATTCCCCTGCCCTATCTGCAGCAGCTAATCGGACCTCTCGTAAAAGAAGGAATAATAAAAACCACAAGGGGAGCTCGGGGTGGGATATCGCTGCTTAAGCTTCCAAAGGAGGTTAGACTCAGCGAGGTAATCCAGATCCTTGAGGGCTCGATTACTCCAGTCGCCTGTGTGGATAATCCTGAATTGTATCCCCTTTCAGACACTTGCGTCACTCATGATATCTGGGCTGAGGTAAAAAAGGCAATGGACCGAGTTTTGGAATCTACAACCTTTGAGGATCTAGTCGAGCATAAAAGGGAAAAGATACGCCAAAAGCAATTTAGGAAATAAGAAAAGATGAAAAATGACACAATAGTAGTTACTGTCAAAGAGACAATAGATGTTGTTAAACAGAAGGGTATTAAAAGGGCGGCTATAGAGGTAGATGTGGTTACTACTGGTACTTTCGGTCCCATGTGTTCATATGCTTATACACTCTAATGAAACCCTAACATTGAATTTAACATGTAAGATGTCCAGGTGAATCTCTTATCGGTAAGGGTAAATGTTTCCTTTAAGTATGAGAAATAAGCTTAACAAGAAATTGAATCTTTTAGAGGAGAGCAGACATGGATAATTTAACAGGCAAACTCGATGGGCTTGATTGGGTCACCAATCCAGATAAGGTGAGAAAGAAAATCATAGACGCGGCCAGTGTTCTCTATGCCAGAAAAGGCTTTGCAGACACTTCCCTTCAAGAGGTTTCCGAAAAGGCAGGTGTGAACAGGACGGTCACGCGCTACCATGTGAAGACAAAGTCAGAAATCATGAGAATGATTATGGAAGATATCCTTACCTCCTTTCAGGAAAACCTCATCAAGACAATTAAAGACATTGATGATCCTAAGGAGAAGTTAACCGCTGCGCTCTACATTTATTTAAAAGTCGTAGATCAGCAAAGAGAGAAGGCGCTTTTGATCTATCAGAAATCCAGTTCTCTTGACAGGGCTTCCAAGACGCGGGTGATGCAGCTGGAGGTGGATGTGAGCAATATTTTCGCACAAATAGTCAATGAAGGCATCGAGCAGGGTGTATTTAAAAAGGTTGATGTGGACTTAATGGCCTTTAATATCATGATGCTGGCTCACATGTGGGTTTTAAAGAGATGGCATTTCAAGAATCGTCTCAGTCTTGATACATACTTCAAACTCCAACTGGAAATTATAACGGATGCTTTAAAAAAATGAGAGATCTCTGGAATCCTACAGATTCTGACACTAAGGAAATACTTTTTGATAAATCCTTTTTAAGTAAAACATGCCTTTGTAAGATTTGATATTTTTAGTTTTCTATTAATGTAATAAGCCAGTTGAGTGGCCATGGATGACATGATAAAAAAGATCATAGAGGTTGAGAAAGTATGTTCAGAAGATATCGAAGATGCAGAACTGGAATATAAAAAGAAAATTGAAACCTTGAGATACGAGCTTGAAAACAAAAAGGCTCAGGCAAAGGCTGAAATTCTTGAAAGCAATAAAAAGAGATTTAAGTCAGCAGTTGAAGAGGCCAATGAATATGTTAAGAAGGAATTAAATGAAATACACAAGGAAAAGGACCTTCTGATTCAGGATAGGGAGCTCTGTAAAGCGATAAAGGAAAGGATAGTTTTAATTGTCTTAGGAACCTAAAATCCTGGTCTGAAGAATGAACCAGAATGCAGACAAAATCTACCTGCATGCAAAGATTCACGCCTTGCGCGATCAGATGCTAAGGCGGAATGATTATATTAAAATAATCAACGCGCAAAAACCTCATCTCGCTTTCCCCACTCTTATATCAGAAAATGACGCAGAAGACCATAATAAGACCAAGGAAATAATATTTCGCAACCAAATAAAGAAATTACTGCTTTTTATAGAATCAAGTGGCTGTTACAGGGCTCTTTTTAAAGCCTTTTTGCGTTTTTTTGAGACAGGTAATGTTAAGCTGCTTCTGGCAAAGGCTTTTAGCAGAACCATGGTTATCGAGCAGTGGAATGATATAAGCCCGTATAATTCATTTGAGAAGGATTTATTAGAAAGAGGTATATCACTGGATGAGTTTAAGTCCCTGCTTGGCAATACCTATCTTAATAATGTGATAGCAGATGATTTCCCTGCCAGGTATGAAGAGCTTGAGAGCAGGATCGATTTTTATGCTGTCAGATATTTCTTTGATTTTTCGAAAGAGATTTTGTTTCCTCAGAGGAGCATCTTTCAGGAGGTTATGCTCAGGAAGATTGTTTTGCTTAGGATTGTCTGGAGCTTTCGCCTCAGACAGAACTACGATTGGCATGATGATAAGATTTCGAGCCATCTGGCTTCTCTCTATGATTTTATCGATGAATTCGATGATAGGGCTGAACTGATCATCAAAATAGAGAGACAGATGAATAAAGAACTTAACCGATCCTCAGGCGGCATCCCTGAAGTTTCAGATATTGAAAATGAACTGGAAAGGTATTTCTGGTCCTATATCTGGAAAAATTTTTCAAAAGATTTCCATTCCATATACTGTGTTATTTCATATCTCTGGCTGCTCTATTATCAGATACAAAATCTATTCCGGATAATTGAAGGCCTTCGATTTAATGTTTCCCCAGACATAATTTCTAAGAAAATTATCTGTGAGGTTTAACATGTTTTCCAAGGCTGACATCAGAAAGGTTAGGATAGGACTTCAAAGGAAGCTATACGATGAATTGATCTATGAGTTGGGGAAGGAGAAACTGATTCATCTGACTAAGCAGGATTTTGAAGAAATGTCGACTGATGCAGAAATGGAGGCTGAACTGAACGCGGAGGAGACAAAGGTCAGGGAAATAATCACGGTGACCGAATCACTCCTTTCAGCCCTGAACCTCGAAAGTGATGGCAGAATCGATAGTGCTGATAGAGCTGTTTTTCAGGTAGCTTATAAGGGTGATATAGCCAGTGATGAGACCTATCTAAGTTCTGTCAGAAAAAAGATTCAGCAGTATGAAAAATTACATATAGAGCTTTTGAGAAAAATTGAACATACCCAGGAGCTGATTTCAATCCTTGAAGAGTTAATCTCGATTGGTATCGATGCAGATGTGATCAAAAGAATGAAGCTGTGCAGCTTTGTTTTTGGGAAAGTACATGCTGATTTTCATGAAGACCTGTCAGATGCACATGATTCATATATTATAAGACAACATGGCAGACATATTATCGGCATTACAATGTCTGAGAAAAAAAAAGAAATGCTGGAGTTTTTAGAAAAATACGGCTTCGAAGATGAAACCGAGAAGATTAACTCGAGTGAGTTGCGGGCTGCATCAACCAGCCATCTGCGAAGGAGGATTCATATCCTGAAGGGCCGCCTGAAAAGGATTGAAGACTGTTTCAAAAGGATGAAGGATGGATGGATAACAAAATTATCAGGGCTTGATGCTGGTTACCTGGAACGTGAGACCGTGATTGATGCAGAGAAGATGTTTCTCTTTTCCCGGGAAGCCATGTTTCTAAGCGGCTGGATGGATAAAAAAGACACTGACAGGCTGGCTTCAGTTTTACGGAGGGTATGTGGAGATAACTTTTTTCTTGTAGTCTCAACCAAAGCCGAAAGGAATGCACCGGTAGTTCTGAAAAACAATCGCCTGTTCAAACCCTTTGAACTTCTGGTGAAAAATGCCGGGCTGCCTGGAAATACGGAAATGGACCCCACACCATTTGCAGCCATCACCTATGTCCTTATGTTTGGAGTAATGTTCGGGGACGTTGGGCAGGGACTTGTACTTGCTCTTGCGGGACTTGTTATGAAACTTATTGCCAGAAGGAGAAAGAAGGGAGATATTTTTCTTGCTGATGCAGGCAGTATCCTGCAACTTTGTGGAGTTTCTGCTACAATTTTCGGGTTTTTCTATGGAAGCCTCTTCAGCAATGAACACATACTACCTGCGCTGTGGTTTCATCCTATGGAGAACATAATGTCTCTCTTCTTTGCTGTGATAATGATGGGAGTGGCCTTTATAACAGTAGGTATTCTGTTAAACATCATAAACGGTCTCCTGATGAGAGACTATAGCGATGCCCTTTTTGGGGCACGGGGACTGGTCGGGCTTATGATCTATGCAGGGTTAATATTTCTGTTTGTTCGTTATATTAAAACAGGGGTATACCCTGTAACGTCAGAGCTTATTGGCTTTATCATTGTTCCACTATGCATCTTTTCGATGAGAAATATACTGGGATTCTTTTTTCTGGGCAATAAGCAGCCCTTCCCCCATGGGGTCTTAGAATATGTTGTAGAAACACTTATAGAGATAATTGAGATGCTTTCAGGTTTTTTTGGAAATACCATTTCATTTATCAGGGCTGGTGCTTTTGCACTCAGTCATGCGGGGCTCAGTATCGCAATCTATACGCTTGCACGTATTATAAATCCCGATATCACAACAATGGCTGCGTTGATGGTACTTATAGTGGGGAATATATTTATTATTTTACTTGAAGGACTTATCTGCGGGATACAGTCAATGAGACTGGAATACTATGAATTTTTTGGAAAGTTTTTTAAGGGTGACGGTAGTGCCTTTACCCCCTTTTCACTAAGAAAATAGTAGTCCTATAATGGAGGAGTATCATGATTAAGAAAATAGCATCATCCGGGGTATTGTTTTTTATTGTGGGTCTGACTGCTGCCTTTTTCATGCTTTCACAGGCTGAGCTGCAGGCAGAAGACAGACCGTCAACAGCAGAGAAAGAAAAAATTTCTTCAGAGGCGGTGTTAAGCGGGGATGGCCTGGCATTTGCCTTTATTGCGGCAATGGGAGCGGTTGGTTTATCCTGTTTGGCGAGTAGTTATGCGCTTGGAAGGATCGGTTCCGCAGCTCTTGGCGCTATGAGTGAAAAGCCGGAGCTCGGAGGCAGGGCCCTGATCTTTCTCGGGCTGGCGGAAGGAATAGCCATTTATGGGCTGATTGTTGCAATTATGATCCTGACCAAGATTTAAAGTTTATGGAAAAAATATATATACTGGGAGATATCCATACGGTTACTGCCCTTCGTCTTGCCGGGGTTGAAGGAAGGGTTGCAGATAGGGAAAGTGTAGATATACACCTTAATGAACTTCTGGAAAGAGGCGATGCAGGGGTAATAGTTATTACCCGGGAGCTGGCTGAAGAGATACCGGAAAAGATTTACAGTGTCAATTTAAACTCGGTCACACCGGTGATCATTGAAATACCCGGTATTGATGACCCAAGGGGCTTTAGTACGTCAATACTTGATTATATTACTGAAGCATTGGGAATATCCATTTGAGTAACTGGAAAATGGAAGACAATACTTTGAAAACAAATAGGGATGAGACAGCACTGATAAACTCACTCAGAGAGTCTTCTGCCCATAAAAAAAGTGTTATTGTGCAGCAAGCTGACGATGAGATAAGCAAGCTGGAGAAGAGCTATATCTCAGATATAGAAGAATTAAAAAAGAAGATCAATGATGAGACCGGCAGTAAAATTGATCAAGAGCTTTCAAAGATTAGAAACAGGGCACTCATTGAGAAAAAGAAGCTACAGTTGCGCATTATAGAAAATTTTATTGCAACCATGATTGAAGAGGCGATTGGTGAACTGAGAAGTAGTGGCAAAGATAGATATAAAGAATTTTTACTGGATGCAATGGATGAATCGCTTTCACAGATCAAGGGAGGGGAGGCTCTGGTTTACATCTCAGAGGAGGATATGGGGCTGGAGGGCATAAATATTAAAGAGACTATAATGCAGAAAGCAGGACATTCACCGGATATCAGTATAGCTGTAGATAAAGGGATAACTCAGGGAGGAGCTATTGTTATTGATAAAGAAAGAGGTCTCTATTACAACAGCACCATTGAGAGAATTGTGTATAGAAAATACGATGAGATACGGAAAGAAGTTTCAAAAATTCTTTCTGAAAGGAACATTATTATAACCAACTAACCAAGTGAAATTGAAAGCCCGATAATTTAATATATCGGAATTTCTACAACTTACTGAAATTAGAGGCTTTAATGACAACCGATTTATGCCATCCACATGGAGTAATGGAGTGTTGGAGTACTGGATTAGTGGGCAGTAAAAGCCGAAAAAATCGTATTCCTATTCCTCTCCTTCTCTTAGTTCAGGGCAAGTTCACCCATCACTCCAGTACTCCATTGCTCCAATACTCCATCCGGGCCGTAGGCCCTACAGGCCGGAGTCCAACTGGGGCGAGGCCCCTAAGTTCGAAGACAGGAAGTTGTGAACAAGACTTTTATTATATACTGCGCAAGAAGCTAAAGAGGCAAAGGTGGAAGAGGCAGCTATAACAGGAAGAATTATAAGTGTTAATGGTCCTATTGTTAAGGCTAAGGGCTTAGTGGAAATCAGCATGTTTGATATCGCAGAGGTTGGACCGGACAGGCTTATTGGTGAGGTTATAAGGCTTGAGGAGGATCTTGCCATTATACAGGTTTATGAGGATAATACAGGTCTGAAACCGGGAGATGAGGTGCGATCCTATGGCAGACCATTATCTGTTTTGTTGGGACCTGGGCTGATTTCAAACATTTATGATGGTATCCAGCGCCCCCTCATAGGAATTGCAGAGCGCTGTGAAAACCACATCCTCATGGGAATTGCAGACAGATGTTATATTAGAAAAGGGATAAAGATAGCTCCCCTGGATCCTGAAAAGAAATGGGATTTTAAACCTACTGTCAAGGAGGGGGATGTCGTAAAGGAGGGGTCTGTAATTGGAGAACTGCAGGAAACTGAATTAGTCCTTCATAAAACAATTGTGCCACAGGGAATCGCAGGAAAGGTTGAGTTTATTGCTGAGGCTGGAGGATATTCAATAGAAGATCCTATATACACAATTGTTCAGGGCAAAAAAATCTATAATGGAAAACTTGCAGATTACTGGCCTGTTCGAAAGCCGCGTCCATTTAAAAACAAAAAAAACCCAATAACACCTCTAATTACGGGCCAAAGGATACTTGATACCTTTTTTCCTATTGCCAGAGGTGGCACTGCTGCTATCCCCGGAGGGTTTGGTACCGGTAAAACCATGACTCAGCATGCTCTTGCAAAGTGGTGCAACGCAGATATTATTGTTTATATTGGATGCGGCGAGAGAGGCAATGAGATGACAGAGGTGCTAAACGATTTTCCGCAGCTTGTTGATGAGAGAACCGGAAGGCCGCTAATAGAAAGAACGGTCATGATTGGCAATACATCGAATATGCCTGTTCCTGCACGAGAGGTAAGTATTTATACTGGCGTTACTATTGCAGAATATTACCGAGATATGGGCTACAGCGTAGCGGTCATGGCGGATTCTACCTCACGCTGGGCTGAAGCACTTCGTGAGCTGTCAAGCAGATTGGGAGATATGCCCGCAGAGGAGGGATTCCCACCGTATCTTGCAACAAGGCTTGCAGAATTCTATGAAAGGGCCGGTCTGGTAGAAACACTATCGAATGAGGAAGGCAGTATAACTATTATCGGAGCTGTGTCTCCACCTGGTGGTGATTTCTCTGAACCTGTTACACAGCACACCACCAGATTTATACGATGTTTATGGGCCCTTGACAAGATTCTTGCAGATGCACGGCACTATCCTTCAATAAGCTGGATAGATAGCTATACAGAATATCTCAATGATATTCAAGAATGGTGGAGTGAACTTGACAGTGAGTGGATGACGCTGCGAAACGATGCAATGAATATATTGCTGGAGGATACCAGGCTTCAACAGATAGTTAAGCTTGTTGGTCCCGATGCATTGCCTGTGAGTCAGCGATTCATCCTTTTCTGCGCTGAGATCATTAAGAATGCATTCCTGCAACAGAATTCTTTTGATCCCAAGGATATGTATTGCAGTCCTGACAAGCAGATAAAGCTTCTAAAAGCAATTATATGTTTTTTTAGAAAGGGCAAGGAGCTGCTGTCATGTGGGCTTGAGCTAAGTAAACTGCAGTCCCTTGATGCTGTGTCGGAAATGGTCAGGTTAAAATCAGAGATAGGTAACGATGAAATAGAGAAGATTGATGCATTTATTCAAAGGCTTGACTCTAAGCTTAATTCGCTAAAGGAAGAGGTTAATATTCCCCACACACCTGATTTTTCAAAGGGGGAATCTGTAAAGAAAAACATATGAATATGAAATCCGAACTGGAATACACTAACCTGTCAGGCATCAGCGGGCCGCTCCTCTTTGTGCAGGGAGTAAAGGGTGTCGGCTACGGCGATTTAGTTGAGATAAGGAACGGTTCGGGAGATGTAAGGACCGGGCAGACCCTGGAAGTAGATGAGGAAATGGCGGTTGTACAGGTTTTTGAAGGAACCACCGGTCTTTCCATTAAAGGTACCAGGACTACCTTTATCGGAAAGCCTCTTGAAATACCTACGCATCGTGAGATGTTGGGGCGGGTTTTTGATGGATTGGGCAGACCAATAGACGGGGCTCCGCAGGTTATATCTGATTTGATGATGAATATAAATGGTCTTCCTATAAACCCCTATACCAGAGAATATCCGAGAGATTTCATTCAGACTGGAATTTCTGCTATTGATGGTATGAATACGCTTATACGTGGACAGAAGCTTCCTATATTTTCTGGAAGCGGAATGCCGCATAATCGAATTGCTGCACAGATAGCCCGGCAGGCACGACTCCTTACCGCCCATGAGGAATTTACCGTCATTTTTGTTGCAATGGGTGTAAAGTTTGATATAGCCAGATTTTTTATAGATTCACTTGAGGAAAGTGGTGTTCTTCCTCGCTCTGCCGTTTTTCTTAGTCTTGCTGATGCACCATCCATTGAGCGCCTGATAACCCCGAGGGTCGCATTAACTCTTGCAGAATATCTTGCCTTCACTGAGGGGATGCATGTCTTGGTTATTCTGACAGATATGACCAACTATTGCGAATCTCTCAGGGAACTCTCAAGTTCGAGGGGTGAAATCCCTTCACGAAAGGGATATCCCGGATATCTCTATAGTGATCTCGCCTCCGTGTATGAGCGTGCCGGTCGCATTCAAGGAAAGAAGGGGTCCATCACTCAGATTCCCATTCTCACAATGCCCAGTGATGATATCTCTCATCCGGTTCCGGATCTTACCGGATATATAACCGAGGGACAGATAGTGCTGGAGCGAGAATTGTTCAACAAGGGAGTGT
>Ga0209986_10001910_pt1 | contig 19619 bp, 13 predicted proteins | sample BlataG_FD_183168 | JGI IMG/M metagenome (GOLD analysis project Ga0209986, IMG submission 183168) | Deep subsurface microbial communities from Black Sea to uncover new lineages of life (NeLLi) - Black_00105 metaG (SPAdes) (version 2) | ecosystem: Environmental > Aquatic > Marine > Oceanic >... | reverse complement strand
ACCTCATTACTGAATCCTCCGCTCGTTGTCTGAGTCTTATTGATGAACATCAATGCTGCCGTCGCATTAATCTCTACATCATCCAAGTCTGGAATGCCACTCTGCGCAGTAATAATCTTCCAGAGGGCTATAGCTTTGTAGGTGTTTTCTACACTGACTAGACCTGCGATGAAGGAGCCGAACCCTCCGTAGCGGTCGCTGCTCTCTCCACCGGTTTCCCATTGCACCTTTTGAGTGAAGTTCGCCATCTTCACAAGATCGATTATCGGGGGTCTTGCATCCAGATATCCAATAGCATCCCATAAGAGAGCAGCAGAATAAGTCGCCTCTATTCGTGAGGTTCCCTCTCCATCTAAATTATAGCCCCCTTCGGCTGTGTCGTACCTATCCGTCAAATAAGTATTCAGGGACTCAAAACGGGTTGCTGGAACGGCCGCAGTTGGCATCACTGTAAATGCCATCGCCAGAATGGCTACTGCTATCAGTAAACCTGCTACTTGGACCTTCTTCATGCGGACACCACGGTCAAATAGGTGCTACCGAGAACCTTGTCTCGGCGCGTTGTGCCTCGGACTGTTGGGCTGTTATTAACATTTCCCCATGTTGAGCAGTTGTACACTAGCGCGGGCCCGTCTTTTCTTTACGAATGTATTTGTACGCAGAATCTGCAGCGATTGCGCCTTGACCAGCTGCCACGACGATTTGCTTCATCCCATCCACGACATCGCCTGCTGCAAAGAGACCCGGCACGTTTGTCTTCTGTTCGCCATCTGTAAAAATCTCACCGCGCTTGTTCATCTTCACGTCAAGCGGCTTCACAAGCTTGCTCTCAGGATCTGAACCAAGGGCCACAAAGACACCATCAATCTCCAAGGTTCGTGTTTCGCCACTCTTGACATTCTGAATCAGGATGTCTGATATCAGTTGCTCACCGTGGAACTCCTTCACAACATGGTCCCACACAATCTCTGCGTCAGTTTTAAACAACATATCCTGTATTGCTTGTTCAGCCCTCAGAGCATCTCTTCGATGAATCACGTAGACCTTCCCTGCCAGTTCAGATAGATACAGCGCTTCGGTTATGGCGGTATTGCCGCCCCCGATGACAGCCAATGTCTTCCCTCTAAAGAGCGGCCCATCACAAGTAGCACAGTAGGAAACACCTCTTCCTGTGAATTCATCCTCTCCTGGCACGCCCAGCTTTCTGTGACCTCCCCCAGTGGCAATGACTATTGCCTTTGCGATGTACTCCCCACGCCTCGTTTCCAGAGCGAAGTCCCCTGAGTCCTCAAGTATCTTGATACTCTCTACTTCAGTGATTTCCTTGTGCTCTGCACCGCACTTCTTGAGTTGTTCTTTCATTCTATTGGCCAAATCCATGCCAACAATGAAGTTGAAGCCTGGATAGTTTTCAATGCCCGGGCTCGTAGCTTGCGCTCCACCCAAGACTCTTGACTCAAGTAACATTGTCTTGAGCCCGTATCGCGCACCATACATGGCCGCGGTCATTCCTGCGGGCCCTCCGCCAATCACTATGAGCTCCCAGTTCAAGTCAATCTCATCAGTCATCTAGATGTCATCCTGCAAGGCGGTCGAGATGGGTTATACTCGTTTTTCATTGTTACCTTAATTTCTCTTGCTATCATATCCCTCTGGTTTGCTCAGGAAAAAGAAAGGTGATGGAGCGCTATGGCTCCATTACTCTGTTATACGTTACATCATTCCAGGCATGCCGCCCATGCCGCCCATACCGCCCATACCACCGCCTGGTGGTGATGGTGGAGGACCGGCCTTGGCTGCGATGACATCGTCGATCCTAAGAATCATCTGGGCAGTTTCTGACGCCGCACGAATGGCCTGGTACTTCACTCGAGATGGCTCAATGACGCCTGCCTTCAGCATGTCGGTGCTCTTACCCTTGAACACATCTACACCGTACCAAGTACCGGTTGCTTTGGAGTGGTCCTTGTTTAGGTCGGCAATGATGTCAATTGGGTCGTGACCGCCATTCTCAGCAAGTGTTCTTGGGATAACTCTGAGAGCTTCTGCAAATGCCTCGATAGCTAGCTGCTCACGGCCACCTATCTGGGTGGCATAAGTTTCCAGGCGCTTGGCTATCTCTGCTTCAACGGAACCGCCGCCAGCAACGTATGTGTTGTCCTCGACGACATTCCTTACCACGGAGAGCGCATCATGCAGTGCCCTGTCAGCTTCGTCGACGACATGTTCCGTGCCGCCTCTGATGACGATTGATACCGCCTTCGGGTCCTTGCAGTTTCGGACGTACAGGAGCTTGTCATCAGCAATCCTGACTTCCTCAACAATGCCTGCTTTGCCTAGGTAATCCTTGGTGAGTTCATCTAGGTTTGTTGCTATGCTGGCGCCTGTGGCCTTTGCTAGCTTCTCCAGAGTGCTCTTCTTAGCCCTTCGGATGGCTAGGATTCCCGCCTTAGCCAAATAGTGTTGTGCCACATCATCGATGCCCTTCTGGCAGATGAGAACGTTCGCACCGGAGTCGATGACTTTGTCAACCATTCTCTTGAGCATGCGCTCCTCCTCATCGAGGAAGGCTTTGATCTGGTCGGGGCTGTCAATCCGAATCTCGGCATCAAACTCGGTCTTGGTCACCTCTATCGCCGTATCAACCAGAGCGATTCTGGCATCCTCGATTTTCCTTGGCATAGCAGCATGGACAATCTCCTTATCAATTACCATGCCGTCCACAAGCTCGGTTTCGGAGAGGCTCTTGCCTTGCTTCTTGATAATCTCAATCATATCGATGTCTGCCTTTTTCTTGCCATTGATGTCTTCGGTAATCTGTAAGACTGCCTTGACAGCGATGTCAGCAAAGTGGTCCCTTGAACCAACTATAGACTTGCTGTTCATTGACGTGGCGGCAATGCTTCTCAAGGTCTTCTTGTCTGGGCCTTCCATGGAGATGGATAGGTCCGCCAGAATCTCTATTGCCTTGTCCGCTGCTTTCTGATACCCCCCAACAATAATTGTTGGGTGAATCTTCTTCTCAAGCAGGTCCTGTGCTCTCTTCAAGAGCTCGCCAGCGATGACAACTGAAGTGGTCGTGCCGTCACCAGTTTCCTGGTCTTGGCTCTTTGCCACCTCAACAAGCATCTTGGCGGCTGGGTGCTGGACGTCAATCTCCTTCAGGATTGATGCACCATCGTTTGTGATTGTGACATCTCCTAGAGAGTCGACGAGCATCTTATCCATGCCGCGAGGTCCAAGTGTGGACTTGACTGCGTCGGCGATGACGATACCTGCCATAATGTTGTTGGCTTGCGCGCTTCTACCGCGCTCGCGCTCTGTGCCCTCCCTTAGAATCAGGACGGGTGTTCCGGATAACTGTGCCATTTTTTGTTCCCCTAATAATTTGTACACTGGACTAGGTGTCAACTCAGTGTAACCTAACCCAGCTTACCAATGGTAAAACTGTACATGGACTTCGGACTTCTGGATATAAAGATTGAGTTCGCGCTACGGATTGCGGTTCTCATTATCCGCGCGGTTCACTAAACAAAGGAATTAAGAATGACATCCGAACTCGTAAGATGATTCGATTTCATTTGGAGGAGTTCCATTCATGGATTTCACAATAAACACAGGTGGCCAAGCGGGACAAGGAATTGACACCATTGGCGACCTGATAAGTCAGGTCTTCATCAAGACAGGATTCTATATTCACGTCTTGAAGGATTTCGAATCGAGAATTAGAGGGGGATATAACTTCAATCAGATTCGGGTGAGTGATTCGCCAGTCTACGCTGCCACTAACAAAGTCGATCTCATCATAGCAATGACCAAGGATGCGATTGTAGAACAACGCAGCCGCTTGACTGAGGGTGGTGTGATAATTTTTGATGAAGGGATTGAGTTTGATGAGCTGGAATCATGTCATCTCTCAGCACCACTAGAGAAGATGGCAAAAGAAGTGGGTGGAAGCACGCGAATGACAAATGCTGCAGCTCTTGGCGCCGCTCTCGCCGTGCTGCAATTTCCATTCAAGCTAGTCGAGGACGCTCTTACAGCCAAGTTTGAGAGGAAGGGTGAGAAGGTTGTCGCCAACAATGTCGCAGTCGCAAAAGCTCTGTACGATCTAACCACTGAACAATTCTCAGGGACCTGTGGTCAAAACCTTAGCTCTGTTAAGAAAGGACCGTCCAAAGATTTCCTCTTCATCAATGGGAACCGTGCTTTGGCTCTGGGAGCAATGGCCTCCAATGTGAAATGGATTTCTGCTTACCCCATGAGTCCCTCCACGCAGGTCTTTCAGGACATCGTGTCACAGGCTCACAAATTAAACATAGGAGCCCTGCAGGCAGAGGATGAGCTGTCAGCGATAACGATGAGTCTCGGAGCATCATTCGCTGGTGCTAGAGCTTTCGTGACAACCTCCGGCGGCGGGTTCTCCCTCATGGTCGAGGCGCTCGGACTAGCAGCAAGCACAGAAACCCCCATTGTGATATACAATGCTCAACGACCCGGCCCCGCCACGGGACTGCCCACGAGAACTGAACAATCGGACCTTCTCTTCATGGTACACGCGAGTCAAGGCGAATTTCCACGTATCTTGCTGGCACCAAAGGGTCCAGTGGAAGGTTTCGAAGTTGCCACGCGGGCTTTTAATCTGGCTGACAAGTTTCAGGTTCCTGTGATGATACTTGGAGACCAGTACTATGCTGATTCGATGATGAATATTCCTCGCTTTGATGTCACGGGCGTTAATGTGGACCGCGGTTCAATTGCAGCTGAAAGGCCGGACCCAGAATATCTCAGATACAAACTCACCAAGGATGGCGTATCCCCAAGAGCCTTCCCGGGCGACGCTGGCAAGACAGTTGTCCATTCTGGTAACGTGCACTTGGAGAACGGTCACATTACTGAGAACCCTGACCTACGCAATGCAATGGTTGAGAAGTTGATGAAGAAGGTGCCCCACATACTCAAGACTCTAAATCCGCCCACAATCTATGGTAAGAAAATCGCCGATATCACATTGCTGACTTGGGGGTCAACATGGGGCTCAGTCTATGAAGCCATCAGTCTTCTCAATGCTGAGGGTGTGTCAATCAATCAGCTACACTTCTGTGATGTATACCCGTTGAGGACTACAACATTGAAGACAGTCTTCAAGAAGGCCAAGAAGGTCGTGGCCGTGGAGCAGAACGCAACCTCGCAGTTCGCAAGGTTAGTTCGAATGGAAACTGGCCTCGGCGTGGATCATCATATCAACAAGTACGACGGGCGACAGATGACTGCGCGGTGGGTCATGACGCAGTTAAGGGGGGCTGGTATCGCATGATTACGGTTGAAGAGCTTGAAGGAAAACAAGCGATAACTTGGTGCACTGGGTGCGGCAACTTCGGGATACTGGCCGCTCTCAAGAAAGCAGTGATAGAGCTAGGTGTTCCCCGCCATGAGATTCTCTTGGTTTCCGGGATTGGGTGTTCCAGCAAGGCTCCGCACTACATCAATCTGAACATGTTCCATACCCTTCACGGAAGAGCTATCCCTGTTGCGACTGGCGCTCACCTTGTTAATCCGGACCTCAAAGTCATTGTGAACACCGGGGACGGGGATGGTCTAGGTGAGGGCTTTTCCCATTACATACATGCTGCCCGCCGCAACGTCAACTTGGCGGTCTTCATTCACAACAATGGAGTAATGGGTCTCACAAAGGGTCAGTTCTCACCAGCAGCACAGCGAGGATATGTATCGAATACCTCACCTCCTCCTCCGGGAGCTCCGATGTGGCCGATCAATCCTGTCGCTCTTGCAATTGCCGGAGGCGCAACCTACGTGGCACGTGGGTTCTCAGGAAATCAGAAGGATCTTGTAACGCTCATGGTCGAAGCCGTACAGCACAAGGGTTTTGCAGTTGTAGATATACTCCAGCCCTGTCAGACATGGAATCGAAAGCTTACATGGAAGTTCTACAATGAACGCGCATGCTCGCTGCAGGAGGAAGGACACGACCCAACGAATAAGATGCTAGCCTTGGAGAGATCGTTCGAGTTTGGTGATAAGATACCAGTCGGCCTGTTCTATAGGTCAAAACTCCCCGACCTTGCATCCGGCTTGGCATTGCCCAAGGACGGCAGACTTAGAGATCACGAAACGGATAGAGCGTTACTTCAACAGGTAGTGAATGACTTGACATTGTAATGGCTCTGCAAGATAACACAGCAGGGAGGACATTGGATGAAAAAGACCCGCACAGAGAAGGATGTGCTTGGAGAACTTGATGTTCCTACGGATGCTTACTGGGGAATCAACACACAACGCGCAATTGAGAATTTCCAGATAAGCGGTCTGCGATTCTCTCAGAGATTCATCCTGTCACTCGCCAAGGTGAAGAAGGCGTGCGTGTTGTCAAACATAGAGAGTGCTGACCTGGATGAGGATTTGGGGAATGCTGTTCTTCAAGCTGTAGATGAAATGCTGGATGAGAAAAGATTCCTAGACCAGTTTCCTATTGATGTATTTCAAACTGGTTCAGGAACTCAGACTAATATGAATATGAATGAAGTTCTCGCAAACCGGGCGAATGAAATCCTGGGGCATTCCAAGGGAATGAAATCACCCGTTCATCCAAATGACCACGTCAACAAGGGTCAGTCCTCAAATGACATCATCCCCACAGCGATGCATCTAGCGGCGTTGGAGGCAATAAGTGTTGGATTATTGCCCTCCATTGAAACGCTGATTCGGGCCCTTGGACGGAAAATTGAACAATTCGAAGGCATCACAAAGGTTGGACGGACTCATCTTCAGGATGCAGTACCTATCCCTCTCTCCATGGAGTTTGAGGTCTATCGTCGACAGTTCAGCGAGGTCAACAAGGCATTGCACAGCGCCCTTGACGAACTTGCTGTGGTTCCCGTTGGTGGCACTGCCCTTGGAACAGGGCTCAACGCACCCAAAGGATTCGCAGAGAGAGTGACAAAACATCTCAGTGACCTCGCAGGACGCCCAATCAAAATCAATCCAGTTAAGGCTGAAGGGATTGCTTCACACAGCAAGCTTGTAGCTACGAGTGGGATTCTTCGTCAGCTGGCATTAGCATGCATCAAAATGGCTAATGATGTTCGTTGGATGGGTAGCGGCCCACGTGCCGGCTTGGGCGAACTGCTACTGCCGCAGAACGAACCAGGCTCATCGATAATGCCTGGAAAGATCAACCCCACTCAGGCAGAGGCTTTGATTCAGGTTTCCCTGCAGGTCATGGGAAATGATTCCACGATTGCTTTGGCTGAGGGATTCGGAAGCATGCTCGACTTGAATGTCGCAAAGCCTGTGATGATTGTGAACCTTCTTGACTCGATTCGCATCCTATCTAATGGCATCAAATCCTTCGTAGAACACTGCCTTGAAGGGTTAAAGGCGAACACCAACCACATCGAAATACAACTGGAACGGAGTCTTATGATTGTGACACGTTTGACGCCTATCATAGGATATGACAAGGCCTCAGAGGTGGCGAAAGCAGCTCACTCATCAGGAAAGACGATTAGAGAAACCTTACTTGACATGAAACTCGAGATTGATGGCGATTTGGACGAGCTACTTGACCCAAAGAGAATGGTGTAGTCTAGTTCCGACAGAAAAAGTTCCTTATACTATAACTGCACTTGAATTGCATTGCTCGGAGTGACTCCGAAGCGAGGAGAAAAGCATTGGTGGACCTCAAGCACGATGTATTGATTATAGGCGCAGGACTCTCTGGCCTGAGAGCCGCAATCGAGATTGCTGACACTCACGATGTCGCAGTCGTGACAAAGGTGCATTCTCTCAGGTCGCACTCTGTAGCCGCACAGGGCGGAATCAATGCTGCCATGAGTGCTGAGGACTCATGGGAATCACACGCTTTTGACACTGTCAAGGGGTCCGACTATCTAGCCGACCAGGATGTCGTGGAGGTTCTTACCAAGAATGCCCCGTCGGTTGTCATCGAGAACGAGCTATGGGGTACAGCTTTCTCAAGGACCGAGGATGGAATGATTGCACAGAGGCCTTTTGGTGGAGCGGCATATCCACGAACATGCTACGCTGCTGACCGCACAGGGCACAACCTTCTCCACACAACTTTCGAGCAAGCTATGAGAAAGGGCGTAAAATTCTATGACGAGTGGTTTGTAACTTCGCTCGCCAGGACCGAAGACCGGATTGTGGGAGTCACCGCCCTTGAGATTGCCACTGGCAAGGTGTTTGGCATCGTTGCCAAGGCTGTGATACTTGCCACAGGCGGCTTTGGTCGCGTCTATGGACGCTCAACAAATGCGCTCATCAACACTGGTGATGGCTGTGGTTTAGCGTTGAGAGCCGGCGTGCCTTTGAAGGACATGGAGTTCATTCAGTTCCATCCGACTGGACTGAAAGGCTCTAACATCCTGATAACAGAAGGTGCAAGAGGTGAGGGTGGGTATCTTCTCAACTCTGAGGGAGATCGGTTCATGAAGGAATATGCTCCTGAGAAGATGGAACTTGCGCCACGCGACATAGTTGCGCGAGCGATACAAACCGAGATCGATGAGGGTCGAGGCTTTGAAGGTGGGTATGTCCATCTAGACTTGACCCATCTGGGCGCGGCAAGGATCAAAGAGCGGCTTCCAGGAATTAGAGAGATTAGCATGGACTTTGCTGGAGTGGACCCAATCGAAGCGCCCATCCCCGTGGTGCCAACTCAGCACTACTCTATGGGTGGAATCGATTGTGACAAGAACGGAACGACAGCTCTGAAAGGCTTGTTTGCTGTTGGCGAGGCCGCATGCATGAGCGTCCATGGAGCCAATAGGCTTGGCGGCAATTCTCTCCTAGAAACCTTGGTTTTTGGGCGCATAGTTGGCAAGAATGCGAGTGATTACGCAGCCAATACGAAAGACCCTAACGCAGAGATCGTGGATAATGCAACCTTCGCGATGCGAGAGAGGATTCAAGCAATCCTGATGAATGAATCTGGAGAGTTGGGCGCTGAACTCAGAGAACTAATGGGAGCCACCATGGATGACGACGTGGGGGTCTTTAGAGATCCAAAGAGGATGGAGGGAGCTCTTAAGGTCATCAAGATGATTCAAGAGCGATTCGAAAACGTTTCCATACCTCGAAGCGATGACCGCTTTAACTACGCTTTAATCCGAACGCTCGAGCTCGAGAACATGCTGCAGTTAGCATACGCCATCACGGCAGGAGCCATCTGGCGAGAAGAGAGCCGAGGCGCTCACTGGAGAATTGACCATCCAAAAAGAGATGATGAGAGGTTCCTCAGACACACCTTGATAACACTCATCGATGGTGAAATGAAAATCAGCACTAAGGATGTTAATCTTAGCCAGTTTGAAGTGAAAGAGAGGACTTACTGATGTTGTTCAGAGTGGCTAGAAGCAGAGATGGCGGAACAATTTCACATTACGACCTCTATAAGGTCGATGTAAAGAAGGGCATGACAGTCCTAGATGCTCTGTTTCAAATTCAAGACAAGATGGACCCCTCGCTCTCTTTCAGGTATTCATGCCGCGGTGCGGTTTGCGGCAGCTGCGCTATGCTCATCAACAAGGAACCTCGACTGGCCTGCAAAACCCAAGTGTCTGGCCTTAATGACTTGAACATGAATCTCAAACCGTTCCCAGTCATAGCTGACGTGCCCCCTGGCTGGAATCCTAATGAAGAGGTGTTAGTTGAGCCATTGCCGAACCTTCCTATCCTGAAGGATCTCATTGTTGACATGACTAGGTTCTACAATGCACTTGAGAGTCTGAAACTGTGGGCTGAACCTGCGGAAGGAGAAAAGGCACGGACACAGTCCCCATCTGATCGGAGGAGGATGGAGCGCTATGTCAACTGCATTATGTGTGCGCTATGTTTTGGTTCCTGTCCGATCAACGCGGAGAAGAAAGAGTATGTTGGACCTTCAGCTCTCGCCAAAGCGTGGAGGTTTCATGAGGACTCGCGGACAGCCAACAAGGAACGTTACTTTGAGGCTGCAACGGCTCCTGAAGGAGCACCTCTCTGCGATTTGATAATGAATTGTGTGAAGGTGTGTCCCAAGGGTGTAGCGCCTGGCGGAGCGATAAGGAATATCAAGAAGGCCTGCTAGCACACTTGGTGTAGAAACCGCTTGGTCATTCTACCGAATGCACGGTCTGCTTGATTCTAGTGCTGTTTGAGGTCTGTGATTCGCTTCAGTTCACCCTGAATAAGCAACTCAATGATGGATTCAACATCCCACGTGCCTGCCGGTAGTTCATACACTGCAACCACCTCTGATCGAAACACACTGAATGCGCCTTTCCCGATGTCAGCCGCAATCACGGCGTCAATTCCTTTGCCCGCAATCAAGCTTTCTGCAGCAAGAAGACCGCGTTTTTTGTCTGCCGTATATCCGGGATTCTCTACTGACTCGACAGTCACCACTGTCTTTTCTACGATCTCGACGACACAGTAATAGGGCGCTTCCGCGAAATGTTGATTCACTCCAGAGAAGATCCCTTTGTATTCGCTGATTGGCACTGCCACTCTCAGGATCTCCTTCTCCGCAGGCTCGATATGGATTGTAGCGCTCTCGAGTTCAGGAATCAGCTGCTTGATGAGTGCTTCTATCTTATCAGTGAGTGCATGCGCATGATCCAATGGCATTTCCTTGCTCATTGTTGCATGCATCTCGCAGAAGCAAACCGAACCAGCCACTCTTACTTTGATGTCATGAACATCCACGACTCCATGGACGCCTTCGGCTACCCTCCGTATCTCAGCATGCTTTTCGGGAATCGGGGACGCGTCCATCAGACTCAAGGCAGAATCTCTCATCAGCACGACTCCCTCCTTCATGATGTACGCAGCAAGCATTAACGCCACGAAAATTTCGATGATTGGATAGCCAATTATGGAGAGCACTACACCTGAAAACACCAGAAGGCCTGCGTAGACATCCAACATGGAATGTTTGCTGTCAGCAATCAGACTTGGGCTGCCTATTTCTTTGCCCACTCTAAGCTTGTACCTTGAGAGAATGAAGTACACAATCGCAGATGTCAGGGCGGCTGCAATTGGGCTGACCGTGCCAATGAGGGGGGTTGGATCTGTGATGTTGTCCGCTGACTCCCATACGATGCCTACTCCCGCGATGAGAATCATAATGCCAACGACAAAAGACGCCAAGGTCTCTCCTCTGTAGTACCCGTATGGGAACCTCTCATTGGGATCCTTTCCTGCGAGTCTCAATCCCGACCATACCATGGCCGAGGCAAAGATGTCCGACAGTGAGTTAACGGTATCCGCCATCAGAGCGACACTATTGCTGAGCAGAGATACGGTACCCTTCAGCACTGTTAGGAATATCATGAGTAGAACCGCGATCTTCTCTACCTTCTCCCCCTTAACATACTTGTTTCTGTTAGGTTCTGCGTTTTCCTCCTCGGACACCCAAAATCGCCAGTTCCCAATGTGCATAATGCACTAGTTGAAGGTTGTCCTCTGGTACTTGGCTTCGAACCTAGCCAACCTAGATTCCGCAAGATCAATGGCGACTTCGGAGGAATCACAGATTATCCATCGTCTACGTGTCCTCTCAGATGCAACCGCTGTGGTTCCTGATCCTGCGAAGAAGTCTGCGACAATCTCTCCCGGCTCAGTTGCAGCCTTTATCATCCTCTCTACGAGCGCCACAGGTTTCTGGGTCAGGAATCCCGTGAATTCCTTTGAGGTACCTTGGATGGGTGGTATGTCCATCCACAGATCAGAAACAACCACCCCGGGTATATCAGACAAGTACTGCTTCTTCGAATAGCGGCCATTCTTGCTCCTGTAGATTATGCCTTCATTTTGCCACTTATCCAGTGTTTCTCTCTTGTACAGGTAGGGAGCAGTTCTCCCTTCCCATTCAAACTGCCCTCTGGTTTCTGACCGCTGGATCCCGTGAGCTTCAATCTCGATGAGCCGGAATCTACCTTTCTTATCCTTGTAGCTGTAAGGTGTCAAGGACTTCTCGTCATGTTTTCGGTAGATTGAATGAGTCTTGAACTCTGAAGCATTCTTCGCGTAGAGTAGGATTATGTCATGTTGGCTGCCGAAGCCTCTGCTCTGTGACTTGGGGCTATTCGTGCGTTTCCACACCAGCTCGTTAACGAAGTTGGAATATCCGAAGAGATCGTCGAGGATAATCTTGACATAATGAGAAACGTGCCAATCAAGATGAACCCAGAGACTCCCATTCTCATGGAGTAGGTCTATCATTGCTCCAAGTCGTTCCTTCATGAAGCGTAGGTACTCTTCAAGCCCTCCATCCCATCGGTCGCTGTACGTGCTCGTATCCCGCAACATTGGGGCGCTTGATGCATCACCGATGCCCTTCCTTTTCATTGTGTATTCTGTGCCCGAAAAGAAAGGGGGGTCGACATAGATGAGTCGGATTTTTTCATCGAGCTCATCGCTAAGATGCTTCATTGCAGCTAGGCAGTCACCGTGAAGGATGAGGTTTCGCCATCCGTCCATTGACTGCTCTGTGGAATTGCAGCCTTATGACATCTTTTGCAGCCCTTTTGCCGCTTCTATATTCAAGTATCGGAAACAGACGGATGCGCAAGAAACGAGATTAGGAGATGAATCTACATCTCAGTGTCGCCGTCAAAAACGACTTCTCCTTCTTCCTCAATCTCAGCTCGATCGCGAGCATGCTGTATCTTAACGAGTGTGACACAATAGCCTGCAATGCCGTTCCGAACCTTCTTTGTCTTGGCATCAGTGTACTGTTGAACGAGCCTCTTGTTGGTTTCAAAATCAGTTGTGAACTCGTCTGGATACCAATGGAGAAGAAGTTTCGCCGCACCCTTGATGTACTTAGGTCTGATGTTACCCAATTAGCCATCACCGCATCTAGTTGTCAATTTTGGCACTCCCTTTGGCTGTATTTATAAAGCATACGGTGTCCCATTGATTATCGGGGGTTAGCTGGACGTGCTTTACGAACGTGTTGCTCAAGCATTCGAGCTTATCGAGTCTACTTCGGGTTCTCTTGCGAAAATCAACATCTTTGCAGAACTCCTGAAAGAGGCAGGCCCAGAAGAGGTCAGTGAACTTGTCGCTCTCAGCGTCGCGAAATTACATCCAGACTGGATGGAGCAGCTGGAGATTGGAATTGCTGAGAAACTGGCGATCCAGGTTATCGCAAGCTCCGCATCGGTTTCTGAGAGCACAGTTGAGGGCAAGCTCAACGAAACTGGGGACATAGGTGCAGCTGCTGAGGCTCTTCTTGAGGGGAGCGTGCAATCTTCGCTCTTCGCGGAGGAGCTCACTGTCAACTCCGTTTTTCAGACCTTGGACGCGGCCTCGAAGATGTCAGGGCAAGGGAGCAGCAGAGTGAAGATTGCGAAACTAGCCGGACTGCTCACTGACGCGAAGCCTATTGAGGCAAAGTATCTCCTCCGAACAGTAACTGGAAACCTTCGCTTGGGCCTTGGGTCCATGAGCATTCTTGATGCTCTCTCAACTGCTTTCACAGGCGACCGGGATGCCAGACCTGAACTTGAACACGCATTCAATGTGTGCAGTGATCTTGGCCGCGTGGCACGTATACTCGCTATCGAAGGACTTACCGCTGTGAAGACGATCAAGGCGAGGGTCGGAACGCCAATCCGGATGATGGCAGCTAAGAAACTCTCAAACGCAACGGAGATACTTGAGAAGACCGGGGCAAAGGCTCTCGTTGAGTACAAATACGATGGTGAGCGTATTCAAGTTCATAAGGACGGTGATGAAGTTGTGCTCTTCTCTCGAAGACAAGAGAGAATCACTTCGCAATATCCCGATGTAGTTGAACTTGTACGCAAGAATATCAAAGCGGAAACCTGCGTTATTGAGGGCGAATGTGTCGCCGTTGACCCGTCCACAGGGAAGATGCGACCGTTCCAGGAACTCATGCGCAGAAGAAGGAAGACAGATATCGAAGCTATGAGCCAAGAAATCCCGGTTGCATTATTCTTCTTTGATATCCTTTTTCTTAACGGTGAAGATGTGTCTTCGATTCCCATGTTGAAACGTCGCAAGCTCTTGGAGAAGATAGTCACGACGGTTGATAGAGTATCCCTGACAACAGGAGAGGTCACTGAAAGCCCAGATCGCCTTGATGCGATATTCATGGAGGCCATCAACTCGGGACATGAAGGAGTAATCGCGAAAGCGGTTCATGAGAAATCAGGCTATCAAGCAGGGTCTCGAAGCTGGCTTTGGATCAAGCTGAAGGCATCCTACAAGGAGGGAATGTCTGATTCCGTTGACCTAGTAATAGTAGGGGCAATTCACGGCAGAGGGAAAAGGACTGGGCTCTATGGAGCGATACTCGCTTCCGCCTACGACGAAGAAACCGATGCATTTCCCACGGTCTGCAAGATTGGAACCGGTTTCACAGATGAGATGCTTGAGGAATTCAAGAGCCGCTTGGAAACTCACGTATTGGAACGGCGGAACCCCAAAGTCCTTTCAGATGTTAAAGCTGATGTTTGGTTTGAGCCTGTTGAGGTTATTGAGGTTCTTGGCGATGAGCTTACTGTAAGTCCGACACATTTGGCTGGAAAGGACCGAATGGGCGGTGCAGGTCTTGCCATACGTTTCCCGCGTTTCACAGGCAGGTGGAGAGAAGATAAGAGTGCCAAGCAAGCGACAACTGTGGGCGAACTGATTGAAACCTTCGAGCGCCAGAGGGGCTCATAGTTTGGCAACACATGGTGGGGGCTTCTTCCGACAGTTTTACATGAGGACGAGATTGTAATGGAAACAGTATCTGGAGTTACTCCCATGCATAGCATTCGTGTTAGCGACCAGAAGCTTCACTTCAGTTCGTCGCACTTCGTTCTTGGAAGCGATGGTTGCGAGAATCTTCACGGTCACAACTACACTGTCGAGATAATTATAGAGGGCGTGCTCAACAAGTATGGAATGGTCATCGACTTCCGTGATGTGAAGAGGCAGGCTCTTGAGGTGTGCGAGCAACTGGACCATAAGGTGCTGTTACCAGGCAAGTCCCGCACGGTTCAAGTTCACGAAACAGATGATTCCGTTGATGTAACGGTTGGCGGCAAGAAGTACGTCTTTCCTGTGGAGGATTGTGTAATCTTGCCAGCTACAGCGACTACTGCAGAACTGCTTGCAGAACACATCTACCAGTATCTAGAGTTTCCAGATGGCTACAGACTGAAGGTCTGTGTTGGCGAGAACGTGGGAACCTTTGGCTGCTATCAGGACAGTCATGGATGATCGGAACTTGAAGTGGTGAAGAACGATGGTTGTAGATACACAAGACGAACAACCGAAGCACAATATCCAGCTCAACAAGGTTGGAGTAAGAAATCTGAAGACTTTCGTCATCATTGACAGGAGCGGGGTTCGGCACCACCTGATTCCGAAGGTCGAAATCACTATTGACCTCCCTGCAATGTATAAGGGCATCCACATGTCGCGGCTGGTCGAAACTATGACTGAGGTAATCAGTGATGAATTCAGCGTCTACAAGTCAGTCGAGGAGGCGCATATACGCTACCTAGAGGCCCTGGCTAAGAAGCATAGCTTTAGCCGCAGCGAGATTAGGTTTGACTTTGAGTTCGGCTATGCAAGCAAGACACCGGTTTCGAAGAAGAGAACGTGGGAGGTCTGCGAAGTGTCAGTGGTTACCACAAAGGAAATGGGACACCCGTACAAACACAGTGTGGAGGTTAAGGTAATTGGCAACACTGTGTGTCCCCACTGCATGGCCAACAACAAAGGGATCACCCACATGCAGCGAGCCCTTGGAATGTTGCGTATCGTTGGCGAGACCAATCAGATACCCAGCTTCGGGCAGATGATTGAGGTGATTGAGAAGTCCTTCTCGAGCAAGACATACTCCCTCCTTAAGCTCGGTGATGAGATGCATGTAACCAAGGAGATGTATGACAATCCACAATTCGTTGAGGATCTATGCCGTAACATGCTCCAGCATGCGAGAGATGCGTTTAAGGATCGGGTTCTGGAGATGTTTGCAGAAGCGATATCCTTGGAGAGCATCCACAAGCATGACGTAATCGCGCAAGGTCAAGTCGCGACAAATGGCGACTAGATTCCTTCTATTCGGGCAATAGACGGTCTGTAGCCACGTTTCTGGCACATTGGCAGGTTTGGATAAGCAACAAAGAAAATCTTAAGAGATGCGACCCCAAGTAGAGATAGCTCCAGACTTCACTGGTAGAGTCTGAAGACCTATACCCGCGGATGCATTTACTATACGCATAAGGTATATGATGCCATCCATTGCACCTTCTCGAAGGGCAAGCTTGCGAGGAACGCATGATGAGAGTAACAGGGCTAGCAGCGGCCGCGTTAGTACTAGCTTTAGCTAGTCAAATTGCGTCTATTGCTTTGCTTCACTATGGTGTTGGAGGCATCGGTTCGGAGTTCCTGAGTCCGCCGTACTACGCTCCAGAGGAAGCGCCGATGGATGAGAATCCTCTGCTGGTCATCCATGATAGTGATGGAATCACCTCCGTTCGACGCGACAACAGCTTCTCATTCGCTCAGGACTTTGATGAAGGCATTTTGAACCCTGCCAGTGTGGAGAAGGTGGCACACTCCTCTGCTGACTATGTGTCTGCGCGTACTGATGTGCCAGGAGCAGTTCTCACCAATCTAGAATTTGATGATGCACGGGATTGGAAGGCAAGTCACGCTGAAGTCAGCGTCTGGAACCTTACCAGATTATATGCAGTCAATGGCACCTTCGATGACGGTTTTGCTGGAGTCAATGTGGACCCCAGTGGGTCTGTTCCGTATCATCCTTACAACTGGGATGCAACAAGCAGTGACCCCGGTTCGGACCAGACACAGATAGCATCCTACTATGCCACTGACCGCAAGTATGTACTTACGGAGAACCAAGGGGATAGATTCCACCCGGTCCAACCAAAATTCGAGCACTTTAGTGGAACAGAGATTCTGTGGAATCAGACAATCGATAACTCTCCTGCGGTTACTCAATTCAAGTTGAGCTTTGATTTCCTATACGCAAGAGGTCCACTGACCAAGCCAGGAGGAGATAGTCTCTCTGGGAACTGCTCGATTATTGCTTATGTAGATGGCAGTGCAGTCTGGAACAGCAGCCTCCTCGTTCTTGACTCAAGGGATGTATGGTATCGTACTGGCGAAATATCGGTGACTCTCCCAACTGCGAAGAGCAGGTTCAATCTGGAAATCGGGCTGCGAATTGATGAGTATTTATTCTTGGATGGGGAATTAGATTATGACTACGATGGCGCAGAAGACAGCATGCTAAATACCGCCTACATATCCGTTCGCTTTGATGACGTTCTCTTTGTGGGGGCAAGTGCCCCCGGGGTTGACGAGGTGGACCTTCAATTTAGAGCCGGTGGCGATGCAGTGCCTGTTACAGGCGCAGCAGGAGAGGGTGCTGCGTCAATTGTCAACGCATTCTTTTGGACGGTAAGCCCTGTTGTCGTAGAACTCACTTCAAACACAAGTGTGTATTTCGACTATCAAGCCAGTTTGCTTTTACATAGGTTCGAGAACTCAACTTGGACCACTGATAACACAAAGGAAGGCGTATCATACTCGGTGGATTTGGGGGGGAACCCCCAACTAGCTCTGTATGCTTTCGTGAGTTCAGTTGTGGGTTACGATAACTTCAGCCTACGATTATCCTGGCCTGATGATTGGGCGAATGTTACTGTCCTTGACCCATTCTTCGTTGATGTGACATCTCAGTGCAGCGTTAGTCCTGGACTTGTAGAGATTCCCTACTCTCTCGTCACACGTCTTGGCTGGTGGAAGCTCGCTCTCGAAGCGCCAAACTACGCAGTATCAATCACTCCGCAGAAATACGATTCCGGCTGGGTGAATGATACACTCTATCGAAGTGGAAACAAAACACGTGCTTTGATTGAGATTGGAACTGAGGCAAACACTCCGTCAGTGCTCGACCTCGTGAACACATCATGGTACCTGCCCAATGGCACCGCGTGGGCTGACGATACTGTTAGTGGCGGTGTGGGCGGTGTGATTACGAGCAGCTCTTACGATTTGGGGTCTTTGAATACAAGTGCAGGGGAGTGGAGCGTAGAGGTTTCATGGACAAATGGGACAGAGATTGCTTACGACATTGCAGTATTTGAGGTCCATCATTCGGCTAATCTGACTGCACTAGAAAGCCATATCGTGACTGAAAGTGGTTCAATAGTAACGAATTTCGTTCACTACCGTGATGCTGATAATGGCGAATATCTGATGGATGATTCAGCTATCATTCTTGCTAATTGGTCTGGAAGCACAAAGGAATTCCAGCCGAACAACATCCACCTCTACTGGGAACCCACTACTCCATTTGATACATCATTGGTTGGTCCAGGTAACTCTTCAGTTCTTGTGCAGGCTAATCGGACCTTCTTTGACAACGCATCTTGTGTTTTCATAGTAGAAGTTACATACACAGACAATGAACTCGTCATCTACGATCCCGCAGTGGGTGTTGGTCTCTTTGACACCTATATATGCCAGTTTTACTTCGAAGATCGATATGGCAACTACTTGGAGGGTGCATCAATTGATGTGGTCGTGTCCGGACCAACAGACGGACTGACAGTCAATTGGGGCTCGTTCATCGATCTGGGATTCGGGAATTATTCGATCTCTTTCACAGCTCAACTATCTGGCACATATCAGGTAACGATAACCGCCGAAGCCGACTTCTACGAGTCTGCAGGGGCAACACTACTTCTTTACGTCGGAGAGATTTCAACTGGCTTGGAGATACTGAACGGAACTGCCGGTCTTACCTCGTTTGGTCAAGACTTCCGCTTGGCAGTGAGATACACGAACAGCACAGACCACGGAATTGAGAATGCGAATATCACAATGGTCAGTGTCAGCCCTGAAGGTGGTGTGACAGCCGGTACGCCAATCGATGAGGGTGAAGGTTTCTATTCGCTCGTACTAACCCCGCTTGAGTCAGATGACTTCACGATTCTAGTAAGAGCCAATATCACGAATCATCAAACACAGGTTGAGCGGTTCACTTTATCCGTGGCGCCTATCGCTACCGATCTGCTCACAGCCTCAGGAAATTCATCTGCTTCGGTTGTGTTTGGAACCGTCTATGAGCTTGAGATGTACTATGTGAATACACAGGGAGATCTCAACATCAGTTCCGCCTCAATCCAAGTCGAGTTCACGTCAACTGAAACATTAAATTGGACCGTCGAATCCTACGGTGAGGGCTACATCTTGCGAATCGTGGCTGATGAGCTGGGACGTTGGGAACTAACAATCACTGCTCAGAAAGCGATGCATCAAACAGGATCCATTCAATTCGTCTTATTCGTTACTGAAACCCCGACTTTCCTTGATGTGCCAATCATCCCGTCGACAGTCTACATCGGCGATATCTCCAGCTATGTTTTCACCTATCGCATTGACGGCGGAGCTGGGGTTATTGATGCAGACGTTAGTTTTTCAGGTATTGCTTCAGATTGGGTATCATTCACTCCAATCGGTAACGGTAACTACAGCATCACGATTGAGGCGAATCAAACCGGGACGTTTTCTTTTAACGTGATCTTTGCGAAGTACGGTTA
>Ga0209986_10001909_pt1 | contig 19642 bp, 20 predicted proteins | sample BlataG_FD_183168 | JGI IMG/M metagenome (GOLD analysis project Ga0209986, IMG submission 183168) | Deep subsurface microbial communities from Black Sea to uncover new lineages of life (NeLLi) - Black_00105 metaG (SPAdes) (version 2) | ecosystem: Environmental > Aquatic > Marine > Oceanic >... | reverse complement strand
TCGGCTTTTCATGAACATATGTGGAGCATGGGGCATCCTCAAGTGTTTTCAAGTGTATACAAGAAGAATATCATCAAAATGTGCCTGATTAATGCGCCAACCCCAAAAAACGACTCAAAATATGAGAGTGCATCCTTTGCGCCGAGCTATATATACCTAACCGTAGTGTTCCACGTACAAATATATACCCAAACAACTATTCAGGTTCGCATAAGAATTATCCGAATCCGCAGCGAAGCGCACTGATATTTGCCATGAGAAACTAACTTAAAATTGACTCCTCTCTTGAAAGTATCTCTCTTGCGTCATGTCTCATTTGCCTAAGTGTGTCTATGGAGATACCGGTCCGTTTGCTAAGTTCTAAAGGTTGTTCTTCAACGAGTTCCCTTAAAAGAAATGTTCCCGCTAGTTCCAGTTTTCTTCTAGTTCCAATGTTTAGATTTTTCAGGAAGGTGAGGGGGTAGAGTTTCTTGTTTTCAATAATCATTCGCAGACTATTATCTAGTGGTAGTTTCCAGCTGATGTGAAGGATTCCTCTGCATTCCGCATATTCTCTAGCATGTTCTGAAAGTTTCGTGTTGCAGACAATGATGATTCCATCAATCTTTAAATCGTTCAATCCAGCTTCAAACCCTTCAACAGCATCTTCAAGAACTGCTCTTGCGATGCGTACTACATCTAAGCCTGCAGGAGTGTGGTGATTGGAGTGATGTTTCACTTCAACAAGGAAGGTTTTTCCGTCCTTTCTAGCTACAGCGTCGATTTCATGCTCTACACATTTCCCTCTAATAATCTGATTAGGGCTGACTTCATAATCATGCTCCCTCAACAAGATGCGGATAAAATGCTCAAAGTCCGGCTGGGGTCTTATCAAACTAAGGGCTCTACGAAGGTCAATATGAAATCTGACGGATGGTACATACTTACCCAGTTGTTGGTGAATGATGTGTAGAATCTTATTAGTTTCTATACCGTCATAAACTCGAGTCTCGACAGTTTCCGCGACTTTTGCGGCGACGCGTCGAGAAGCACCCATCCTAACGCATGTGCCAACGATTTTAGCCTTGTTAAATGGTTGCCTTGTTCCGTCAGCCTTGGTGACGTACACTTTCAGAAACGTTCCTTTGAGAACACTCTTGGGAGCTTGACTCCTTTAAGATTATCTAACGCGTACATATTAGGCAAGTATGAATCACTGCTTTGGCAGAACCTTTACCAAACTTTATATGAGAGATTCTTGGGAGAGATAATTTAGTTTCACTGGAGGACCAGCTTCTGAGTGAGAGATGGGTTAAAGTTTCTGAGAAGGTTCTTGATCAGCTGAAGCGGATGGAAGAAACCAAGGAAAGAGATCGTCTTGAACTTGTAAGGTTCATGAGTTTTGTGTTGAGAGCTTTGGAGATGAGCGTTGTTGGGTGGATGCAATGGGTAAATAACCCTGACATCATGACGAAGTTCACCCAAAAGGATCTAGAGAAGATGAATAAAAGACTCTCCAAGTTCACCCGTGACTTCATAAAATATGATGTAGAGGCAACAAAGTTGGGAACCCAAATAGGACTGAAAGCAATAAAAAAGGTTAGCAGAAAGAAGAAGGCAAAACCCGCAGCACACTACGTTGCCTAACCAACCGAATTCCGACAACTAATTTTCTAGCATTTGTGCAGATTAGTGATTTCTATCTGTTAGTGAGTTTCTCTTCCTATCTCCTTCACGACAGACTGTTTACATCTGAATACACGGGATCAGCGAGGATAACCTACAACACTGAGGTAGACCACACTTTCATTAACACCATCAACTTCAACTACCTCGTTAATTTCGTCGTCGAAGAAAGCTCCAACCTGGCAGGATCCCAACCCCAAACCCGTGGAAGCAAGGGCTAAGTTCTGCGCGATGTGGCCCACATCTAGATAGATGTATCTGTAAGCCCGTTGCTTGTACTTCCAGCATGACCTCGCGAAGATCGCAGTCCAAACAAACACAACAGCTGCCTGTGAACACATCTCTTGCCCCAAAGCCGCCTTGGTAACATCGTTTCGAAGATCTCCAAGCTTAACCTCTTCTAGGAGATGAAACTTCACGGAGTAATGATACAACCCTTTTGCCAGATTTTTCACTTTGTTGGCAACGATATAGGTTTCTATTGGGTAGAGTGCCCCTGCAGATGGAGCCGTGCGAAACTCGAATCCTCTCTCCTTCCTCTGAACTCCTGTAGCAGCCCACAGAAGATGCGACAACTGTTCCATGTTCACAGTTTCTGCTGAGAAACTTCGAATACTCCTCCGTCTTCTCAAAACATCAACTAAGACAGGATTCCCCAATGGTTCAGGAGCTGGAAGTTTAATCTTTTTGCTGCTTGGATATTCCTTATAGACACTTGGTCTACTCCCCCAATCCCGCCCCCCTCCTAACTTTTCTCCTCGGATGTACTTCGTATCTGCCTGAAATTCACTTCCGCTTGGCATGCTATCACAACTTCATTGGTAAACATACTAGGCTTGTCGAATGTTGACCTGGAAAGGCTCAGTCTTTCTATTTCTCCAACAAGAGATATAAGAGTTGATAGAAGCCTAGCACAATGGAAATGCAGAAACTCCCGCTACGTGTTTAAAGGCAGCAAGGCGCTTTAGAAATGTCCAGTATGCGCCCACGCGAGAAGCTATATATGCATACCATAGGCGCAGAAGCCTCTGCTAAAGTGGTAACACCAACGCAACAGTACCGAAGCGCATTTGGGGAAGGGTGAAAGCTTAATTGAGATGAGAAGCAACATAACGGAGATGCTCGGATGAAACAGCTAGTTCACAATGGCGTTCTGATACCGAAGAAACCTGAATGGAAGAAGCTCTACATAACGGTGCAAGGAAGTCGGATTGATCTGACACCTGAGCAGGAAGAGATGGCTGTTGCCTGGGTTAAGAAACTCGGCACAGACTACGTTGAAGACCCTATTTTTGTCAAAAACTTCTTCGAAGACTTCAGGAAGGCGTTAAAGGCAAAAGCGAAGATTCCACCAGAGGATTTCGACTTCTCACCGGTAATAAAGCAGGTTAACAGAGTTAAAGCCTACAAATTAAGCCTGACAAAAGAAGAAAAGAAGAAGTTAGCTGCTGGACGCAAAGCAATCAGAGAGGCAAATAAAGAGAGATTCGGATACGCAATTGTGGATTGCGCAAAGGTAGAATTGGGTAACTACACAGTTGAGCCCTCCAGCATCTTTATGGGACGAGGAGAGCATCCCCTACGAGGGCGTTGGAAACGGGGAGCGGACAAAAGCGAAATTACTCTCAACCTTTCCCCAGATGCACCCAGACCACTTGGCAAGTGGAAAGAGATTGTGTGGAAACCGGACTGCATGTGGATAGCTAAATGGGCTGACAAGTTAAGGGGTAAAGAGAAGTACATCTGGCTGGCAGATTCATCACCCTTGAAGCAGCAGAAGGACAAGGAGAAGTTTGACAAGGCAATTGAGCTATCCAAACGGATAGAAGATGTTCGGAATCACATAGAATCCAACTTGAATGTTGAAGACCTCATGAGGCGCAAGACAGCAACTGTCTGCTATCTTATAGATGCTTTAAAACTTCGAGTTGGAGATGAGAGGGATCCAGATGAAGCAGATACTATAGGCGCTACAACCATGAGGTCTGAGCATATAAAATTCAAGAAAGGCAACGTAGTAAGTTTTGATTTCCTAGGCAAGGATGCTGTCAGGTGGCAAAAACAGGCAAGGCTACCTAAACAAGTTGTTGATAACATCAAAGAGTTCATGGAGTCTGCTGAGTCATCAATCTTTGAAGGAGTAGGTTCTCAGAATATTTCACTATTTATCGATGAAGTTTTACCAGGTGTTTCAGCGAAAGTTTTCAGGACATATCATGCTTCGAAAACAGTGTCTAATTTTCTAAGCAGTTCTGACGTTTCAAAGCAAGATCCTGAATGCGAGAAGAAACATGTTGCCACTATGGCTAACCTTGAAGCCGCCATCATCTGCAATCATAAAAGGAAGCCGCGGAAAAACTGGAAGGAATCCCTAGCTAAAAAGATTGAAAGGCTAAAGAAACTGAGAATGAAAGATACGCCTAGTGCCAAGAAACGTGCCAAGAAGCTGGAATTTAAGATCAAAGCAATGCGTGAAACTAGAGAGTACAATCTTGGGACTTCTCTGAAGAGCTACATTGATCCTCGCATCTATTACAGATGGGGCAAGAACGTGGATTATGATTGGAAGCTCTATTATCCGAAAGCATTAGAGAATAAGTTTTCGTGGGTAGAGCGGCAAGACCACTAGATTTTTTTAAAGCGGGTGATGAAGACCAGCTGATTTTCATCCCATTCGCCATATTTCTTCTTCCAAGCTTCTCTGAACTCTTCTAGAGTATAATCCCCTTCCGCTTTGGCATCTGCCTCACTGAAATACTTCAAATGTTTTCTCTCAACAGAGACTATCTGCAAGTCTGCGAAATGAGGTTCTAAAACTGTTGCGAAAGCAACCTTTCCAGCTTTCACCTTTTGGTCTGGAGAGGCTGTTGTGGTCATCTGAGTTCTCAAACCCTTCAGAATAGGGTCCTTTTCAGCTGCTGTGAAAGTAAGCTCGATGGGGCCTTCGATTGCTTCTTTTAAGATCTCTTCAACAGATCTTTCAGGTTCTTTTGCGATCTTCGCAACTACGCGCCTAGCTGTCCGACCGTGAACAGGTCTCTCAGCTATTTCCTTGGCGACTTCAACCTGTCTAGTAGGCTCATCGATCTGCCGCGTGATTGTGAGGGCTGTGTTGTAGTCTAGTTTGCCGAGAGGTCGGGGTACTCCCGCTTTTTTGGCTGGTGCAATCATCTTTTGAATCTCCAGCGGAGCCTCTGTTAGCTTGAGCCAATTGTTGATGGTGTCAACGGATACTCCGATCTTCTTAGCGAGAGACTCCCTAGTTGGGTATTTCTGGGAATATTTCTGTAAGAGTTGCGTGCAGCAGTTGCCCTTTTCCACGGCGCTGAGGTCTTCCCTCTGAATATTCTCAACTAGATTCAGCTCAATAACTTGTCCATCAGTTAAGTCCCGTATAATGGCTGGAATTTGGTGCATACCTGCCTGTTGCGACGCGCGGTAACGTCGTTCGCCCACCACAACTTCAAATCCGTCACCAGCGGGGCGCACTATAATCGGTTCTAGAAGACCTACTTGTCTAATGCTGTCAGCGAGTTCGTTGAGTCTCTCAATGTTTATCTCAAAGCGAGGGTTCAATCTATTCGGCTTTATACGGTTTAACTCTATATCCACCAGTTTCATCCTGCGTTTCCTCCCTGTTCCATTTCCAAACGTTGCGTTTTTCCCTTATAGCATTGTCTATGCACACGCAGCAGAGTCAACTGGTACTATTCCGTCAGACAATGAGCTGTAGCTCTTTCGAAGGAGAGAAAGGTAGAAATGTTCTAGACGTTCAATATTGCACGTTATGATAGAGTTTGTTCTGTATTCTCGCCGGGGTAGAACTGATGGCGATTTTAAAAGTCTGCGGGAGGCAGGAAGGCTTGATGTTGTCTACCAATGCATTCTCTTCGGTTTGTTCACTTCCGGAGCTATAAGACGTGACGTTGTTTTTCATGCCATCTTGGGAGGACCCCCCAGACCCCCTGTACATCTAGTTGTTGATGGTAAAACTGTTAGGAATGTAAGAACAGACGAACGCACTTGGGAGGATATTCTTCGAAAGGTCTTATCTGGAGGTTCTCATCCGGGGATAAGTGTTGATAGAAAGAGTCTTCAAGAGCTCCTTCGAAGCAAGCAGAACGTCTTTGTCCTTGAAGAGAAAGGTGATAATATCTCAACAATAAATCTCGGAAACGATCCGGTGTTTGTTTTCGGTGACCAAGTAGGATTGCCCAAGAAAGACGAGAAATACGTTCTGCGTCGAGGCAGAAAAATCTCTTTAGGCAAGAAACCTTACCTTGCAGCAACCTGCGTAGATGTCATTAACTACTTGATAGACCTGCAAAATGAATGTATGCTCAAAAGAAGACTTTAGTATACTCTTATCGATGTTTTGGGAATGCGGTAAGTAGTTGTTCCTACTTTTTATTCCATAGCTAATAAAACAATTTTTACTCAGTGCCTTCGTTCAAGTATCTATGAATTATGTATGCAAATTACATCGAGTATTTCCCTTTTTTAAAGATAAAACGTGTTTCACATGATAGCAAGCATTATAGGCGTGTCGTTGCACTATCCAGATTGGCGAGTGGCGAGTATTATTCTTTAGATACTCTCCAAAGGAAGACGCATCTTTCCTTTCCTTTTCTCCCCTCCACTCGCCACCTCTTCATAAAACTTTTTGATTCTGAAATATGAATCCTGCTAACTTCATTGCTACGGTTGAGTCTTCATTGGTCAAAGAGCCCCGGGCGGGCTTTGATCCCGCGACCGACGGTTTACGAAACCGTTGCTCTACCAGGCTGAGCCACCGAGGCACCCTGTTCCTACTAGATGACTGTGTACTGGGAAGTTTTAAGCGTTCGGACGTCGTCCAGAAAGGGGTTATGGTTAGATATTTTTTTCATAGGTCAAGTCTTTCTTTGTTACTTGAAAGCTGACCTTTTCGTATAGTTTCATCGCCTCAGTGACGTTCCAATCATCTACTCCCAACAGTGCTGTATTCATGCCCTTACCTTTCAAAACTTCCATACCGTGTGCTATCAGCCTTGTTCCAATCCCTCTTCTTCTGAGGGCTTTCAAGACTCCAATATCTAAGATCCATCCGCAGCTAACATCTCTCTCGTTGTTATACTTCTCGTCAACTCCAACACCTATGTACCCAACATGCTTATTGTTAAGGACGGCAAAAAACCATTCTTGATCTCTAAACCAGGGGTCCTTTTGCAGGAAGAACTTCGTCTGTTCTATCGTGCTCGGCCTATAGTTGAAGTGCTCTTTGAAACATTCATTATCGAGTTGGTTTAGTATCTTCAAATCTTCATCAAGATCTTTCTGAGCTGGCGCAATTATCACTTCTTTGTTCCCAAAGTCTGTTTGGTTAGTCTCTATGTTTCTCTTCATCAGGCTGAACTTCCGTACAAGTTTGAATCCCATACCTTCCCAAAGGCTAACTCTGTCTTTTCTAGTCTCATGGACCCAACCTTGAGCGGTTTTCATTCCACGCTTCTTCAGCTCTTCCAGAGCAATCTTCGCAAGTTTCTCCTCTATTCCTCTGGCTCGAAACTCTGGGATTACCCCGAAAGCTCTTATGAACCCTTTCTTCTCCTTCCTCTTCTTGTCGACATAAGCATGAACAGTTCCAACAGGCTGCCCATCAAGATCAGCAATGAACCTTCCCTCCACAGAAAAGTCTGGCGCCTCCTCAAGGATCCTCATCTCATCTACCGTCACCTGTCTGTACTCTTCATATTCCCTGTTTGCTGCATTACGTACTTTGACCCAGCTCTCCTCATCCTTTCCTTGAAGGAACCGCCTGATCTCTAGCAAGTTATCAATCCCCAAATTCCCGCACCCAAAACCCCTTCACGAATTTAACTCTTTCTCTCTAAGAGAAATGCAGAATGCAATCCTCAGCCTCTACTAATATTTTAAGGTGCACCCGCTATTTCTAGTGGGATGTTCATCCTTTGAAAACAGCGAGGAAACTTGGGGAACGAGAAATAATAGAAATTATGTGGCAGCATCTAGAAAGGGCTCCAAACATGTCCATACCCTTTGGTGATGACGTGTCGGCTCTAGACTTCAAAGACAATAACCTCGTTGTGATGAAGACTGACATGCTTGTGGGAAGAACAGATGTTCCTCCGGGTATGAACTTTTGGCAAGCAGCCCGTAAGGCTGTGGTAATGAACATCAGCGATCTAGCTTCGAAAGGAGTAAGGCCATCCGCTCTTCTCGTTTCCTTAGGGATTCGCCCAGATTTGACGGAGGAAGATATCAAACAAATCGCAGAGGGCTTGAACGCAGGCGCGAGAGAATACGGCACTTATGTTTTCGGGGGAGACACCAGTGAAACCCAAGATCTCATAGTCAGCGTTGCAGCCTTCGGTCTGGCAAGAAAGGAAAAGTTAATACTGCGTAGCGGCGCACATCCTGGAGATGTATTAGCTACAACAGGAGAATTCGGTCTTTCAGCTTCAGGTCTTAAAATCCTAAAAGGGGGACTTACTGCTCCAACCACGTTACGACAGAAACTTGCTGAAGCTGTTCTGATGCCTCGTGCAAGGCTGAAGGAAGGCTTGATTCTATCGGAAACAGGGGCTGTTACATCTTCTATCGATTCAAGTGATGGATTGGCTTGGAGTCTTTTCGAGATAAGTCGATCCAGTGGCGTAGGCTTCGTAGTTGATAATCTGCCAACAGCTCAGGAAACCCACGAATTCGCAAGAATACATGATTTTAACCCAGTTGAGCTAAGCCTTTATGGCGGTGAAGAATACGAATTGGTTGTCACAGTCAAACCTGAACTCTGGGGAGACGTTGAGAGAGCCGTCAAACAGAGCGGCGGCAAACTGATAAAGATCGGTGAAACTACAAAATCAAGGTCGATCCTTCTTAAGCAAGAAGATCAGCTAGTGGAGATAGAGGCTAGGGGATATGAGCATTTTAGACGAGGGGGAAGCGAATAGACTGCTCTGCTGCGATGTTGGAAGCCTTCCCTGCAGCCAAGACATGAACAGATTCTTAGAGGGGTCAAGCCAGCTCATAACTGACTCTGCCGAATACTTCGAGAACACGATTGTGAAGGCATTTCTGGACAAGTTGAAAGCAGGCGTCTCAGTTCCAGCTTTTCCTCAATTCCGAGACATGAACGAGATGTTTCTCTCAATTTTTGAAGGCCTCGAAAAGATCAAAGGTGGCTACGTTGCGACTAAACGTTTAGCATTGAAATCTGAATCCTGTACACTACCTGAAGTAGAGGCTATAAGGAGGAACATGAAAAAAATATCTGATCAAATGTGTTGCTCCTTCAAACTCCGAGTATGCGTAACTGGACCATACACTCTCTCATCATTCTTCCCTTACCGCACCAGCGAAACCTATACACAGCTAGGACAAGTCCTTTCGCAAATCGTTGAGAAGAGCATTTTCGCAGAGAAGGAAGGCAGAACATTCCTAATCTCAATCGACGAACCACTTTTCGGGATGGTTGACGATCCTTTAATTGACAGAGGAACAGAAGGTCGAGAAGCCTTACTCAAAGCTTGGGAGACGATGGCACACCAAGCCAAAACCAGAAACGTAGAATCCTGCATCCACCTCCATTGCACCTCAGACGATCTATTCTGGACGATTAAGTCGCTGCAAATCGTGGAATCCCATACTGACGATCCTCTCTATGTGATGAAGGCCACGAAGCAACGCTTGGATAGCACTGACAAATTCTTGAAGGCCAGCGTAGCTATTACCGATTTTGACAAGCTAATTTGGAGTAAGCTAGGTTCTAAAGCCTCTGACGAAGCTGTTGGTGATGCGTGGAAACGAATCTCGAAGGGAGGGGTGGATCCGCAAGAGTTTTTTGAGGGTGTTAATGTAATGGAGAAGAGACTTCATAGAGTCATTGAGCGGTTCGGCCTAGAAAGAGTCGCGTTGGCTGGGACTGAGTGTGGACTGAGAGGGTTTCCGAATTATGGATCTGCAATACAATACTTGGGTCTTGTCTCAAAAGCAGTGAAGCATGGATGCCAACGCTGTTGAATATGTGGATAAACTTTTTTTGCTTCTTCTCAGGAAAGGGGAGAGTTGTAAGGGGACAAACATCTTGGCTTCTGGTCTTGTACGCGCTTTGAGGTGTGGATTTCAGGGATAAACCTGCTAAATATCTTTTTGTTTCCTTCTTCTCTTGCGCATTTTGTTGCTGCCTTTGGGGATCTTCTGGTTTTGGCTACGTGTTGTCTGCGTGGTTGCCATCTCTATATGTTCGAGTTTTTCTAGGCCTTGAATGGTTGCTCCGGGATAACTTCTTTCGATTTTTCTCCTTAAGCCCCTCGTGTCAATGTCTCCATATTTCTTGATGTATATTTGGGGTCTTCCATCCTTGTCATATTCGATGCTTATTGAGTAGCCTTCGGTGATCTCTATGGGTTCGGGGTTCGTCAGGATGAATTTTTCCAGATCGTCAGGGTGTGGGAGATGGGAGGGGGCTTTTCTTTGGGTTTGGTCGGGCATTTCTTATCTTGATATGAAGGGGCTTCCGCAGATTAAAGTCTTGTTTCTTCCTAATCAAGATTCACTTTCAGTCGAACAACACATCTAAAATAAAACTCAGCGGCCGCAAATACCCTTATGAAAGCTTGGGTCTTATCGCTTTCGTCTTACACGCGTCTACACATTCAAGACAGTATATGCAATCAGGATGTGTGAACTTCTCCCAGGGCAAGTCAAGGATTGGAACTTTTGTGGGGCACGCTTCCACGCAACTCCGACATCCTTCCCTTGTGCAATGAACCACATCTCTCTTCAACCCCAGAAAACTAAAGTGATTCAGTAGACCCATCAGTGCTCCGACAGGACAGAAGTATCGGCACCAACTCCTGGGAGTGTAAACTGCGAACCCTAAGACTAATCCAAGGATGAATACTCGCGTCCAAAACAGGGGTGAGAGGGAGCCGATTCCGGCAAGAATGTCTAGCGATGGAGCGCCCGCAAAGAACGCGTTGTAGGTCATGGTTGGAAGCACTGCAAATAAGGTGTCGTGGGGGCTGAATGCGTTGAAGGGTGCCTGAGCGAAGATACCTAGAGCATCCTTGTAGCCTTCGCCTACCCCCGCTACCACCGCTACGGACAGTGTGATGCTGATAAACAAGACTGTTCCGAGGATCATGTATTTGATGTAGAGCATGTCTTTATGAGTCCTTGGCGCGATCTCCATATGTTTTCGTTTAACGAAGCTGAGAATATCCTGAATGAAGCCGAAGGGACAAGCCCAACCACACAACAACCTACCCAATAATACGGCGACGACTAAGAAAGAGGCAAGGGGGAGCCAAGGAAAAGTCATCTGATAGAACATATATTGCATCACTGCAAAGGCGTCTCCTACAGTCTTCGCTGGATTTCCTAAGCTCTGGAGAATTGGAAGAAGAAGAGGTATAGGCTCTATTCCGAAGAGAACGGCATTGAAGAGTAGAAAGAAGACAAACTGAACAATCAGCCTTACAGTCCTTATCCGGAAAAGAGCGCGTTTCAGATCAACCAAGTTTCGAGGACACCTCTTCAGCTCGTAGCCTCAGATTTCTAAAACGTGAGCCTAAGTAGCATAAAAAGGTTTCATCTAAGGCGGGCACCATTCACTCAGGCTTCGTTGCGGCACTCGGGTAGATCTCATCTTCTCTTTCTTTTCGTTTTCCTCAAGGAGGTTAAGTCGGCCGTAAACGCCATCATATCCTGGAGTGACGTGAGCTCTTCCTTCTCTCACCTTCACAATTGCCTCAGCGACATGAGGGTTGGAAACCCGTGACAGTTCATCCAGAGGAGCATCAATCAGCACTGCATATTCGTTCCCGAACTTCGCCGTCAAACTGCTGTATGTCTCCCAGACGCTCTTTGTGCTAGGTGATGAGGTTCCTTGTACGGCTGAGATGATCTCCGAGAGGGGTAGTAGACGAAGATACCCAATAGTGTTCTCAGGCTTGAACCCTGAAGGTCTGTCAGCGAGTTCATCGATCCGTTGCTCAACTCCCTTCGTTAACTGCTTCCGGCAAACTGGACATATGCTTCCAAACTTCGCGGCTTCCTCATGTGGCATAGAAACGCCGCAGTTTCTGTGTCCACTCCAATGGTACTTGCCATAAGCCGGATTAGTCTCGATGGTGAACTTAAATCGTTCATAGTCCTTTTCCCGCAAGATCTCTAAAACAACATCGTATGAGAGTTGTTCAACACTGAAGACGTTGGCTTCTCGTCCAATTCTCCAAGGCCAGCAGCTGTGACTGTCGCTATTCGACACCAATGTGTACCCGTCTAGGGCGCTGAGTCGCCAATTCATAGGTGGATCAGTGGATAAACCCGTTTCCAAAGCATGAATATGCTTCGTCATATCTTCGTAGCAGTCCTCTATACTATCAAAACCGCTGAAGGCACCGAAGAGGCTGAACCAAGGCGTCCACACATGAGCAGGAATCACCTCATTAAGCGGAGAAACCCCCATAATCTCTTCAACTAACTGAGCCGCTGTCATTTCAAGCGTAGGTCTGCCATCAACGCTTAAAGAACCGTACAGAGCTAATCTGTCGTTGATCTGTGTCGCTGTCTCGAAGTTAGGCGTCAGAAGAAGATGATGAATCTTCTTTGTTTTGTTGTCGGAAGTGAAGATTGTGTTCACTTCAGCAGTCAACATAAAGAGCGTGGAATCTGAGGTTTTCGCAGGTTTGAAGAGTCCAGTGTTCAAGTCTTCAGTTAGATCCTCCTGAAGTTCCTTCAACCATTCAGGATGCGTGAAATCTCCTGTACCAATAAGGTTTAAGCCTTTGATTGTTGCGAACCGCGAGAGTTCTGCAACGTTTATTCTAGCACTTGTGGCACGACTAAAACGGCTGTGAATATGTAAGTCAGCGATAACCCTCAAAGTTTAACACTCGGCTTTCACGATCACTTACGCTTCCTGGAGACTATTAACTTGTCTTTTTCAATTATAGCTACGTATTGTGCGTCTTCAGTGTCTATGAATTGCTTTACCTTCCAACCTGTTGCTCTGAGGATTTCTTTCATCTCTTCTTTGGACACCATCAGATAATCAAACCATCGGCCAACATATTTTCGGAATCTCGACCTAATTTTCACCTGTCCACCCATTCTGTCTTTCTCTTTGTTTAACTTATGATATTCCAAGTGTGCTGGGTTGTCAGTCTTGTAGGGATCACGCGTAACAGCTATGATTAAAGCGTTTTCAGAAGTCATATTGTGGAATCTCTTAAGGAGTCTTCTTGCCTTCTTGAAGTTGCCAAATAATCCAAAGTTGTTTCCCATCATGATAATTGTGTCAAATGAGTCAGGCTGGAATTTTACTTCTTCAATCGATATGACTTTGGTTTTTCGTAACCCTCTTAGCTTGCAGACCTTTATGGCAAGAGGGGAAATATCAATTCCAAGTACGTCAAATCCTTCATTCTGTAAATATAATGAGTGTCTACCAGCACCGCAGCCTATGTCTAAAACTCTTCCTTTGACAAACTTCATTGCCTTCTGTTCAAATTGCCAATCTTCATAGCCAGAAAAGTAGCCTTTCAAGCTCATAGCATCAATGTACCCGTCATCTCTCTCCACTATTTCGAAAACTTGGTTTTCCTTATAGGCAGCCCACAATTTTTGGCCGAAGGCGTCTTCTTCAGGTTTCAATGATCCAACTTCACTCATGAATTATAGTATGATGCTTTAACTATTTTAGATCTGAAGAAGAGATGAGTATATTGTGTGCGCATCAGCAAGAATCGGACGTACGTAAATTAAAGCAAGAATGGGGATGTTGAGGGTGTTTACATGGGGCATTTGTACTCTCCCTTTTCCAGCCAATCCATAGCTTTTGCTTCTTTTTCTAGTTGGGCGCGCCGTCTCTGTTCATGGAGTTGGATTTCGTGGAATTTTTCAGTAAGGAGGGATCTGATGACTTCTGTGTTTTGCTTCAGGCCCATGAATTGTTTTACAGTTTTGAATTTGTCAGCTTCGGCGTCTTCGAAATCTATTCTTATTGGCACCTTTTTTATCGAGCTCACTTTTTGTAGCATTTTTATACACCTAAAGTGTATATAGATTAGAAGGTATAATAAATATTATGTATTTACTTTAAAAATAGTATATAGAGAATGTGCCACAAAGAGTAAATAGTCGACATACGGTTCCAATGACAACAGAAAAAAAGATTCAAGGTAGAATAAAATGCCAACAAACAAAGCAAAAACCAAGCTAATAGAAAACGTCCGCACAATAGTTGACAACTCCAGAACTCACACCATTGTCTGCGACCTTCCAGTTGCCAAAGGAGGAGACGACACCGGACCCACAGCACTAGAACTAGGGATCATGGCCCTGTCAGATTGCGCCGCCACAATCTTCGCAGATGTAGCAAAAAAAAGCAAAATCGAAATAAAAAAGCTTGAAGTAATAGCAGAAGCAGAGAAACCTGCAGACTCGCCGAAAATAAGCAAAGTAAAACTCAAAGTACACGTGTCCGCCAAAGCAAGAAGGCAGATATTAGAAGCAATCTGGCGAAGAACAGAGGCAAACTGTCCAGTAGTATCAATATTCAAAGAGCCAATACCTGTAGAAGTTGAACTGACAACAGAAACTGTGGAATAAGCAACCTCAACACCTACTACTATCATCCCTCTTCTTTCTCAGTAACGCGCGTAATAGACTTGATTTCGCGATTGAGAGTTCTTCAGAGTGAGAATAAGAAAAGGAGATGGGTGAAGTGAACCGAACCTCGATGGTTACTCACCTTGTTTCTCTGATCCCGCGATGTACTTGTCAAAGATCTTCTCCCAATCAATCCTGTATATGGCATAGATGGCTAAGATTAGTAGGATTCCTGTTGCAGCTGTGCCTATCCAGCTTCCAGTCTCCCCAAAGAGAAAGGAGAGGGTATTCCAGTAGACATTGCCGAAGGATGCAAGAATGTAGCACATCAATAATTTTCCCAAGAAGGATGGGATGAACGCTTTGAGGAGGTTGTAGCGCAGGGTTCCTAAAGGTATGAAGAGTAGGTCGTCTGGAAGGGGGGTTAATGCGAAGATGAAGAGAGCGGCTGGAGTGTACCTGCCGAGTATCTTGAGGAGATAGTTCATCTTGCGCTGTCTCTCCTTGCTGATGATTCTTCTCCCGTAGTAGCCGAGGAGGTATCCTGCAATTTCTCCTGTGGCTGAACCTAGCCCTCCAGCGACCGTTAACATCAGAGGATCCCATCCCGCTACACCTAGACCCAGAATAACTAGTGTATAGGGAATTGGGATCAGGATTGACATGGTGCCTATCAAGCTGATTAGGAATACGCCTAGGTATCCAAACTGTAAGGCTACTTGATTCAGCCAATCTAGCCCATCTAGGAAAGACAAGTTGTCACTTCATTTGCTGGATTCAACGATTTAGCTTTGACTGAATATAATCTTGCTGCTGCGTAGCTTATGTTAATGTTGAAAGATTATTAAATGGGAAATAGAAAAAGTTGGAAGGTTTACTCTCTAGTTCCTTCTGTGTTTTTGGATCTAGATTAGGTTTAGCTTCTTTCCTCCTTCCTCGAAAGCGTGGATAGCCTTGTCCAGTTGCTCTTTGGTGTGTTTTGTGCATAGTTGCACTCGGATTCTTGCCTTATCTCGGGCAACCATTGGGAAGACTATTGGTAATCCGAAGATTCCCCTACTCCATATGAAGTCTGCGAGTTCCTTCGCTTTCTTGCTCTCACCACACATCACTGGTACGATGGGGGTTTCGCTGTTGCCCGTGTCAAAGCCGAGATCTTGCATTGCCTTGAGGAAGTAATCGCGGTTTTCCCAAACCTTCTTCACGTGTTCTGGTTCGGTTTCGAGGACGTCAATTGCTGCGATGCACGCAGCGGCCACACCTGGGGGGACGCCTCCGCTGAGGAGCCAGGTTCTGGATTTATTGTACGCGAAGTTTCTCACATCTTTGTTGCCGCTTATGTGGCCTCCTATGACGCCGAAGGCTTTTGAGAATGTTCCCATCTCAATGTGTACTTGATCTTGGTTGAGGTGGAAGTGGCTGACGATTCCTCGTCCTCCGTCTCCAAGTACGCCTTCTCCGTGGGCGTCATCGACGTAAACTCCTGCGCCATGTTCTGCGGCGATCTTAGCGATCTCTGATAGAGGAGCTAGGTCACCGTCCATGCTGAAGACTCCATCTGTGAGAATCCAAATGTGCTTGTAGGATGGTTGATGTTTCTCAGCTTCTTCCATTACGCGGGCTAAGTCTTCTGTGTCTTTGTGCTTGAAGATGGCTCTGTCTGCGTGCGTTAGTCGTACACCGTCTATGATGGAGCCATGGTTTAGTGCGTCAGAGACGAATAGGTCGCCTCTGCCACATAGTTGGGGTATTACCCCTTCATTAGCCATGAATCCTGTTTGGAAGGTTAAGGATGCTGGGGCATTTTTGAACTTGGCTAGGCGGCGATCCAATTCTTCGTGGAGGGTCATGTTTCCTGCGATTGAACGGTCGCTGCCTGCACCTGCGCCATACTTCTCTGTAGCTTCTATCATGGCGTTAACAATTTTGGGGTGTGTTGAGAGGTTGAGGTAGTTGTTGGCGCAGAGCATGATAACTTGCTTGCCGTCGATAGTGCATAGGGGTTCACTGGCTGATTGGAGCTCCTTGAGTTCCCAGTTCAGGCTTTTATCAACTAAGCGTTGATATTCTTCGCCCAGATATTTTGTCGGATGACGATTCTTTTGCACATAATCAACTCGAACTGCTTTCCTAATCCAACCCACATTCTCTTAACTTTTGCCGCTCTACCATTCTGGCTCCAAGACGACTTTTGCGGCTTTCTTGGAGTTGATGAGGTCGATTCCTTCCTCTACATCTCTTATGGCGAGTTTGTGAGTAATTATAGATCCGATCTTGCTGCGAAACTCAGGGTTTGAAAGTAGGCCTTTGATCTGATGCCAAGTTTGGAACATTCGCCTTCCAGATATTCCATACACGTGAGCGGCTTTGAATATTACAGCATTGTTGAAGTTTAGTCTCACTGGGTTGTCGAAGAGACCTAGTAGAGAAACTCTCCCTCCAGGAGTCAGAATCTTGAAGGTTTGTTCCAAAGCTTGTGGTGCGCCAGACATCTCTATGGCAACATCAACACCTTCTCCATCTGTTTCGTCAAGAATAATCTTGGGAATATTGTTCCCTTCTTCCTTAGCGCTGAGAACCTTGTCGGCTCCCATCTTCGTGGCTAGTTCTAGTCTGACTCTGTTTGAACCACCAGCTGTGGCGAAGATTTGTGATGCCCCTAATGTTTTCACAACAGCGATTGTCATTAATCCTATAGGGCCACACCCTAACACTGCCACCTTCTTTCCAGCGATGTCTTCAACATTATCCTTCGGCAGAACAGCTTGAACGGCGTTTCCCAAAGGCTCTTGAATCGATGCTATTCCTAAGTCAAGGTCAGGATCGTTCTTCCAAGCGTTTCTCTCAGGCAAGGCTACATATTCGGCAAATGCGCCGTCTCTGTCGACCCCTAAGATTTCCAGATTTTGACAAACATGCATGCGATCTGTTTGACATTGGTAGCATGTACCATCAACGATATGTGTCTCTGCAGAGACGAAGTCTCCCATCTTAACGCTTGTCACGTCTGCTCCTACATCTACAATTTCTCCACAGAACTCATGACCGAAGATGATGGGGATATTCTTCATTCTTTCCTGTGCCCATTTGTTCCAATCCCAAATGTGAGTGTCCGTGCCGCATATCGAAGCGGCTTTTACCTTTACAAGAACCTCTCTTCGGTCGATCTTCGGGATTTTGACGGTGGAAATCTCTGCTCCCGGAGCCCTTTTTGTCTTCACGATAGCGTACATATACTGTTTCTCCTTTTAGGTAGCTGGTCTGATTTGGCGAGTAGTTCCATTTAGTTTTTATGTTAAAAAAGTTATCTAAGCAACCTGTCAGTTTGCAGTACAAATTGAAGACGGGAGAGATGACGCGTTGAAAATTGGCTTTCTTGTGAATCCTATCGCTGGAATGGGTGGAAGAGTCGGATTGAGAGGGACGGATGATGTGTTTGAGGAGGCTGTGAAGTTGGGAGCAACTCCTGTGGCTCCTCTGCGGGGAGTTGAGTTTCTTAGAATGTTGAAGGAGGAAGGGCTGGCTCAGAAGGTTCAACTAGTGACTTGTCCGGCAGATATGGGTGAGAACGAGACGAAATCCGCTGGTTTAGATGCTGAAATCCTGTCCATGAATGTAGATGCTGAGACAACGGCTCAAGACACGAAGAAGGCTGTGGAGCTGATGGTTGAGCGTAAGGCTGACCTTATCTTATTTGTTGGTGGGGACGGTACAGCAAGAGACATTCTAGACGCCCTGACCAGTTCAAACGTTACTCCTGTTTTAGGTATCCCTTCAGGGGTAAAGATGTACAGCGGGATATTTGCGATCAACCCATCTGACGCAGTGATGGTTGTGAAAGCTTTCATTGACGGAGAAGCCCAGCTAATCGACTTTGAAATAATTGACGCGGACGAAGAAGCAATCAGAGATGACCACTTCCACATCAAACTCTACGGATTCTTAAAGGGGCCCTTCTTGCCGATGCGTATCCAAGGAAGCAAACAGGTTTCACCAGAAACTTTGGATGAGAATGAGAATCAGAAAGCTGTCGCCCGTTTCATAGTGGAAGACATGGGTCCGGAGGCATTCTACATTCTCGGTCCCGGTACCACTGTGAAGTGTGTGGCGGATGTGTTGGGAGTAGAGAAGACTCTTCTTGGAGTAGATGTTTACTCAAAGAAGGGAATGACGATGAATGTGAATGAAGAGGGCATATTGGGAGTGATCGATGACTGGCGAAATGCGTGGATTCTGGTCTCTCCCATTGGAAAACAAGGGATTTTATTCGGTAGAGGTAACCAGCAGATAAGTCCAAAAATTATCAGACTTGTTGGTAGAGAGAAGATCATAGTTTTAGCGACAAAAGGCAAGATTCAAAGCATTGAAGAAAGGGTCTTGAGAGTCGATACTGGTGATGAAGAAGTAGACGAGAAGCTCAGAGGCTACATGAAAGTGGCAACTGATTACCGTGAATGGAGACTCCTAGAAATCAGATAAGCTCATTCCTAAAAGCCAATTATACACAGTCACTGTACGGTTTCTCTACTTCTGATGATCTGTTGTCCGCTTGAGCTGTTTTTGAAGTGAACAATTCAGTTCTTGTACGTGTTCCTTTATCTCGTTGAATATTTTCTCCGTGTAACCTTGGGGCAAGAAATATGGATCGTTGATGCCCCACACAACGATTTTGCTTGCGCATTGTGGGCATCTGCTTAGGATAGCTTCTCTGTGTCTGGGTTTCATAACCACTATCAAATCGTAGTCGTTCAAGTTCTTCTGTGAGAGACTTTCGGGAACGGTTTTCAAATATTTCTGAGCATTCTCTCCGGTCAGATATTTCTTGGCAACTTCAGCTATTGGAATTGCGGGAGATACGCCCGCTGAATCAGCTTCAATTTCAGAATTAAGCTTTCTCAGCAGAGCTTCAGCAACTGGGCTTCGATAAGCATTTCCAGTGCAGACAAACAAGATTTTCATACGAGTCACGTGAATCAGGCTCCAAGAGTATAAGTCTTTACTACAGAAGCAAGATAAAAGGAGGTCACCCTTCTACGCACGCAAGATTAAGAAGTAGAGCGGCTTAACTGACTATGGGGAGATCCAGCATGCTTGCGCATACGCTTATGCAACTTGCGAAGTTGAAAAAGTAAATCTGTGGCACGTATATGAGATACGTGAACGAAGATGCGGTTCTGTGACCGTTGCGGATCCTATCTAAGGGAAACGGCGGAAGGATTATGGTGTCAAAAATGTCGAAAGATTATTCTCTCAAAACGCAACGCGGAAACTAGAACCGGTAAGAAGAGAGATTCCAGCGCTGTCATTGTTATTGAAAGCCCCAAGGACCATTATTCAACGATCTCATTGAAGTGTCCAA